>Ga0123355_10013995_pt1 | contig 12514 bp, 8 predicted proteins | sample TergutEmb28metaG_3_FD_89872 | JGI IMG/M metagenome (GOLD analysis project Ga0123355, IMG submission 89872) | Embiratermes neotenicus P1 segment gut microbial communities from Petit-Saut dam, French Guiana - Emb289 P1 | ecosystem: Host-associated > Arthropoda: Insects > Digestive system > Gut ...
CCTTCTTTACCTAGATTTAATAGTTTAAGGTAAGTCTACCTCATTGGCTAGCGCAGCTGTTACTTTTCCAATCCAATGGCCCACATATCCCAGAAGACTTGAAGCTTCCGATATTTTTCCTTCACAGTCACCTTTAATCAGCCTCTTAGTAATGCATTAAGCATATGAAGTCACTGATGAGAGGGCTCCCACACATTGAGTTGGTCAACCACAGCGCACAATAGGTACTAGCTTTCATATCTGCAACTACTTAATCAAAAATGTCTTGGCTCGTCTAAAAAATAAAACATGTAAAGGCACTGTTTCACAGATAGTTCAGCCACCATTATTACATGTTGCACAACAACAAAAAAAAACCCCCTCACTTCTTCAACCAGTCACTGTTTGACGAGATCCTCTCCAACTGCTTATGGCTTTTTACATTCTGCTATTTGGACAGCAATACTGTAGCATGATCAAAACACAGCTCTGTCTCTGTGCAAAAGATATTTGAATACACGTTTTTTATATTTTAAAATATTCAGTATTTTTTCCTACAAAATCCTTTTCAAATTTAGTCAAAATGGTTCTTCCATCTGCTGTGCAGTAACCAATTCACAGCAAAAAAATGCACTTAAGCCTTTTGGCTGAGCTGTCAACAGCTACTAGCACAGCCTCATTGTAAAAAACTCATACAACCACTTCTTTTGTGAAGCTGTGACTGCAGTTTTAAACATCTAAACATAGAAATCTTAATAATTATTTACTTATTACTTTTGAAAACAAATATGGTTATTTCCTAGATTGTAAATTCAATCATGTTACCTTTAAATGTGTAAGTTATTGCACTACGCATCACTACTGGAATCATAATTTCCATTTTATGTAACAAATTATAGCATATTAAATTTTTATTTATTTTTATACTGAAAAGGATAATAACCCCATTAGCATATATTCTTTCCATACATTGACCAAGTACAAAAATATTTAGTTTACTCTTGTCTAGTCCATACAAGACAAGGTACAATGTTAATTTAAAATTAATCCAAAACTCAGCGAAATATTATAAAGGGTGTTTACCTGAAGTAACAGCAGGCAGGGTTTAATTATCAACTACACGTACTGTTCCATCTATCATCACTACAGAGTCTTATTTAGTGCATTACTAAACAAGGCACTAGATTTAAAAACCTATATAGAATACAAAAAAAAAATTGCAAAATTAAACTCCCATCAGAGATGTTAACGAAGTTTTTTTTAACATAGTTTCCACATGAACACCTACTGCTGCTTAAATAATCAGTAATCAAGCAACCTCAATCCACATACATTCAAGCACATCCGATGTGACAGCAGAAAATGGCATCTATCAGTTATGCAGGTCCAAAGATGCAACATGACTAGCGTACATGTCCTTCACATAACCCTGTAAAAATAAATCCAGAGGGGTTAATTCTGGAGAATGCAGTGCCATAGTGAATGGCATATCCCAACCAACTCAACATCTAGAAAAATGTGAATCAAGCTGATTTCTCAGGGGAAAGAGTCCATTGTGGAGGTGCCTGGTCTTCCTGGAACATAATGTTCAGTTGCAGTTCTTACAGTTCAGGTAACACACGTTCTTCCAGCACATCCATATACACATTTGCAGTCAGTCCTCTCTAAGGTTCTGTTTGTGCAGCTTCAGACACTGACCTGTTCACAGACCCGTATTCTAACATTGTGATCACTGACCTGCCCGGATAGTTGATAACACTTCATGTAAACAAACTCTGCAAGAATGCTCTACCTCTGTCCATTCTAACATGTCCACATCACAATTACAATCTCTTGGTTTGTCAGTGTTTTGTAATACCTACACAATTTGCACCTTGCATGTATGCACTTCAAGACACTTGCAAAGCACTCTGTAGATGGTTGAGTGTGTGACATGTAGGTATGATGATTGGAAAGTTAATTTATTGGGCTGTGCCGTAATAGCTTCCTCTTTTTTTCTTATTGTTTAAAAATGTGGCATTTTCTTGTTTCCCCCCATGTGCTCACATTCCACCCAAACTGCCAACTTTATTTAATCACTGGAACATTATCAGACATTTATATTAACACACTGCCCACAGTGCCTATCATTCATAAACAGGGACAGCTCCTAATTGGATACTTTTCTCTATATCCACAACTTCACATTCTGTACCTTCCTCAGCAAAATCCAATAATTAATATCAGAAACAGGAAATCAGTTTCCTTTAATTTTTCTTACAATGATACAATGGTGATGGAAACAATCATTATAATCATGCCTTCCAGTATTAGGCATATTGAGAATTGTTTTGTGTATCACAGAACACAAACTTTGTGTCACAGGTCTGATCAACCCCTCTTTCCTTTTGGTTGATTTTTGGATCTTGAACCATGAAGCTCCATTTCCTGGTGTTCATAAATACAAATACTGAAAACAGTATTTCAGAAACTGATGTTCCTATTTTCAGGTAAAAGCATGAGGAAGCATCACTGAAGATGGGCTCCTCAGAAAGTCTCAGCCCAGTACAGATATATTTTGATGCATTCAGTATTTTTGGAAAAGCAAATATTGGCAACACATTACGCTTCTGAGAACTTAACGCAGCGGACTTACATAGATGAGTATTTATTACTTATGGAAAATATGTGTAATTCTAAACAGAGGTGAACATACACTGGTGGTCTAAATGAACCACGAGATCCCTGACAGAATTGTCAACTTATCTATTTTGACAAACATACCTGTACTGATGAAAAGTGCCCTGCTGGCATGATTAATTTTAGAAAACTTAAAGTGTTTACAGGTGTTTTTTATAGACAGGGCTTCCAGGTCATGCAGTCCTCCTAACGCAAGGCATTTCTGCCCATTCCAGTCTTCTCTCATTAGTCTGTTCCTTAATGTGACAAACCAAGTTTCATACCCACATACTTGTACAACAAGCAGAATTACAGCTATGTATATTTTAATCTTTATACAGTAAAAGTTGCAACATCCTGCACCTCCAGGACCGAAGGTTTGTTGGATATCATGATTCCCCACACATTAGAACATTACACCAAATTATTAAATCAACAGATGACGTCTGATGCAAAATTTGTTCTCACAGCACAGTTTAAATCTTCTTGTTATGCCAAGTTATGTCAACTGGTAAACAGCTACTGATATTATGGTGGACTGCTCTGCCTCCAAAACATAACCATTTACCAGAAGACACAGTGTAACTATATGAAGGCTTGAATGTTCAGTACTGTACATATAGTGGTGAGTTTCTCTTAAGTGGAAGCAACAACATGGTGATGCCAAGAAAAAGTGTCTTGATCAGCAGGAATTCTACTGGCAACAGGGAGTATAAAAAACTTTCACAACTTCAGTTGTTACTGAATTAAAGATTCTTTCTACTTTTTAATATGGACAGTTCCACAGTAGTGCTAGGAACTCTTATTTACAATCTGAGTTACAAGCTGATGAATAAGCAATTTAAAATTACATAAAGTAATTATTTGCATAATAATCGTAATAAATGTTTACATATTGTAAGTTGTAACAGGCACAGATGAACATGCAAAAGTATAAGCTGAAAAAACATCCACTGCTCAATGAGTTGGTGAAAAAGTGGTTAAAAATATTGACACAAAATGCCTACAGACATTAACAATTTCAACATTACAAATTTCAATTTAGAGAGATGTTCCTTTACATTCTGTATACACTATACACAAACTACAATGTACAGATGAAAGCAAAGAGAGAGGGTTACCAGGGTTTCAGTTTGATGAAGTGAATTAAACAATTAATACTAGAAACATGTCTCAAGGAACTCGTGTCAAACGACAACCGTAAGACCTAAGTGATCTCTATTGAAATAATCTGGTATTTATAAAACACCAAAAACACAATATAAAATGCAATATGTATGGCCCATGTTCATATGTGATATTGTAATGTAGGCATTCCACATGAAATGAATGCAGTACAGGTATTAAACTCATGCCCAATTAAAAGCTTTTAAACTTAAATAAAATTAAAATTTTGAGGGATGAAATAATGCTTGGACAACCTACCCTGGTGAATAGTCAACACACACAACACTATTCTTTATCAACAATAATTACCATGAATATCATCTATAAGAACATAAATATTAGAAAGGATTATGGTTAAGTGACTTCTGTGCACAGAGCTTGGATTAAAATGAACCAGAAATATGACAAAGATAGCTAAATAACATAACAGTAATATGTATCAGATATATACAGTATGTCTTCCTGCATATGGTACTGACATATTTATATCACTTTCTAACAGACTATCATTGAGAAATTTGAGGTTCTCAAAGTAGCACTCATGAAGAATCAAGTCCTGTGGGATATTACACTGTGCTACTGATGTTTTGGAAAAGCATGCTGCTTCCATTTTCAGGGAGAAGCAGGCTTGACCTGCCCAGAATACTTTAATGTTCAGTCACGCTGTGACTATGCTACAAGTTCATCCTGATTTGAGCCTTAAAGTCACTTCTTAAGAACAATAAAAGCAATGTGTGTAGATTACAAGAGATGCCAGTAATGCTACGACTGTGCATGCATATGCTCTATGCGTTGTTTAAACAGACTGAGGTTCATCCAATACAAGCAGGAAAGAACTTGAGGCTCAGCTGTCAGTAAAAGCTGCTGAAATGAATCATGTTTACATAAGTAGGAGTTTAAGTTTCAGTTCCATCTAGAAAGTATTGCAGAAAGTTTGCTGTAATTTCCTGGAATCATGATTCCAAGCACATGCACTTACTAACATTTCTACCTCCATTTTTTTAAGCACTGCTTATGCTCTTTTTGTCAGTATTTCAAGACTTGCTATTTTTGTTATTCTTCTGCTTTTCTTCAGAAAGTTTTCAAGAACCACAGGAGATTCAGCCAAACACAGCAATTAATTTACTCATTGTTAACAATATGTTTCAGCCGAAAAGTTCATCACTGGTTTTTTGAGAGCTCAGTTTCTTACAACTGAATACACTGTATATAACGGGAATGAATCGACATAAATATGAGAAACTTTTACTACCTCTTTTTAAACAGGCACAAAAATTCAAACATTTTGAAAACATGACCATGTTCAGCAGTGGCATGAGGAAAAAATATAAAAAAAATGGAAGCAAGTACATTTGGGGTTGACCTGGAAAGGCTCTATGTGGCAAGTTTGAACAAGAAACCCATTACAGAATGTTGGATGCTTCTGAACAAAAGGTGAGTGACAAAGAAGCTAGGTTTGACTGTTGCTGAGACAGCATGCACATCAAACTAACATTTCAAAATCATCAGCAAGAAACACTTCTCAAACTGCGTCATACCAGACAAGTTTCTATGCACCACTCAAGTTCTATGCATCCTCAACCTCAACCTATTTAAATATTACGCTCTGTGCGAGTGTGCGCATGCACACAAGCACACACATATTCTAAGTCATCATTTTCAACACCCTTATTATCCAAATAAGTTGCTATTATTGTCATGGAGTTAATTTGACACTAAATTTAGGATTAACTGGTAGTATTCAGCTGAAGGCAGTCTGCTGCTGGCCAACAGTTGGGAGGATACATTAATGAATGCACATGTGGAAAGATGTACTGTATTAAAATTTACTGTAATACAATACTGAATACATTTAACTGAAAGCCAGTTTCAGTAATGATGCTGCATGCATGCCTGTACTGTACCAGTCACATGCTAGAGAATCTCTCTCTGAGCTAAGGGGAGAAATATTTAGTGTAAGGAACAGAGCCAACCAAATAGAAAAAAGGTGGGATTTAAACACATCTCTAAAGAATTAGAAAGGTTTTTAGCATAGTGTCATTCAGAGACAAACTGGAGGTTATGATTTTGAACCTCTAAGCTGGTAACCCTAAAACCATGGAACACGTCGTTATGAAGCAAATAAATTCTGCCATACAAAAGGGAAACTGTACACATTTAAGAATTATTGTAACCACAATATTGGTACATAGACAGAGTGTCTTCCCAAATAAAGATTTCACAGAATATCAATCCTATACTGACAGACATTTAGTTCTTCTCACATCAGTTGCTGGGACTATTTCAGAGAAGAACAATTGAATTCTTGCACAGTGCATGTTCATTTTTCTGTACAGTCCTCCCTCAAGGATCCCTCCCTGCATAGATAGAGATATTTTCTCACATAATAGCTACTAAATAATTAATTAAATACTACAATAACGTGTTAAAAATAACCCATTAAATTACATAGTCACAATAGCAATATACAAAAACATGGCACTTCACAGAAGTGTTGATAGAAACAGCTGTAAGAAGCAACACACAACTTCAAACGTGTTTGTGGTATGTGGCCACTCCATCCAATCTAACACAATCTACAAATACTACTAATACTTTGTTGATGTTAAATACAGAGTCACACAAAAGTAACTTGATACAAGGCAACATGTATACAGAAGAGTGTTAGTGACTTTTGTGCCACATGTATTATATATTTGACCATTCTTTTATTTCCGATATTAATGTTACTATTCATCTACCAGTATTATTCTTCATATTACGTTTGATCCCCCTCCCACACACATACAAACACACACACACAAAACCATTATGTAATAGTATTCCTATACAAATTGTGTACCTGATCTAGAGAATTCACTTGCAAATAAAATACAGCATTTCCACAGCCTCCACGTGTGTGTGTGTGTGGATATATTCATAAAATAAGTTCTGTAATACAGTTCCTTGTGAGTGTTTTTTCTTATGCACCATTGCTTCAGTCAGAAAAAATGTTTTTTTTACAAGAAAGATAATTTCATAAAATGAATACTGGCAGGGAGAACGCATAACCAGTGTCACTTGCCACCAGTTAATTTACTGCTACTTTCAATTTTTACTTTACAAACAATTTCAGTTATATGAATATTGAAAATCTCCACATTTGCACATTATGGTTACAAATTCGAAAGCTACATTAAAAACAGGCATCCTAACAAGCATACCCAAAATGTAAGTCCTCTACATATGTGATATCCTGAGCAGCTGACGCATACAATAATGACAAAGTCGCTGGTGTCTGCCATTCCCCACATTACTTTACACTTCACAAACTCCCTGTCTAAGCTCTCTGAATATCAGACAACCATAAAAGCTTAGCACTGATGATTAAAACATACCCTTTAAGTTGACTCTCCACATAAGAATCAGTTCACTGGAATTTCAGTTGAAGGTGCAACATAATTTCATGTCCACTTCCACCTGTCATTACAACTACAAATAACTTTGAGCTTTCCAGTATAAATCAAAATATTTGTAGAATATATGCAACATTTCCCAATATTTACATAAATGTTAACTTTAATCATACATATTGTAAATGCCCAATAATGCAATGATCACACATACAATGACCGTTATACCTAAGTTTAATATAACATTCTGCCTACCCTTTTGCAGAAGAAACCTTGTATACAGCAACTGCTGATTCCTGGTTGGCACTGAACACTGATTCGTTTTACACAAACCTACAAACACACTCCCTGCACTTACTGGTATAAAATGCCCATCAAGATAAACATCCAGCAACACATGCCAATACATTTTACACATTCATGGTCTTCACATTCCTTTCACTTCAGCGCCACTAGTCTATGGTAGACTAGAACAGCTCTGTACCCTCCAAAATACCAGGGTGAATATTTACACAATCCGTTACTAGATGGCCATGTGCAGCATACTGACAAACTTGCCAGAAGTCACATGTCTGTATCAATAAAGTATGGTTTTAAATAAGTTTCAGTTCAACAAATTGTTTTTCAGTTTTTTACAACATATACAGGTTATTTCGTCCGGTATTCATTCCCAGGTGGTGTGTGTTAAATTGCAATTACAAACAGTAGCCTTCAAAATATACTCCATCCCTGCTTCCACAAGAAATGGTACATGCTATTCAGCAAACCAAATGGGGTAAAGTACTGTGATGCATCTATCTTTTAAAACATATACCTATGAAGCTTATTTATCAATCAATTCGATTGTACACAGTCCACTATAGTGAATGAGGTTAACAGTTATGCAAATTTTTAAATGGTGAAATGAAACATTATCTAGTACTTAGGCTGTGGGTTTGCCATGCAGAACCAGCCTTAGGAAAAAAGAGAGTACCTGGCAATTGTTGTAAGTCCTAGGTCACTGGGAATCCTGTCACCCAATGTCTACAGAGGGCTACCTATCTCAGAGACGAGCAAAGGGACTGGTTTGCAGAAAGGTCTGCTATGTTATTAATTTTAAGTTCTCAAATTATGGCATGGTAACTTACTCCCAGACCACCCAGTCCCCTACATTGAGCCATGTACAGGGTGCATGCACACACACACGCACGCACGCACAAACACACATGCATATATGTACAATATTTACTCAAATGCAAGACAAGGTTCTTCACTTAAATTTGGCACCCAAATAAGTGAGGTTGTATTAAATTTGCATATGAAGTGCTGAAGCAGACTGCGTCAAACAACATCCCCCTCAACTGGACTATGCAGAAGCAGAGTGCGTCAAACAACATCCCTCTCAACTGGACCATGCAGAGTCAAACCCCTATCTGCATCACCAAATTGTCACGAGATATGTGCTCTTCTAGAACATCACACAGCATAGTGGTAATTCATTACCGATGCTTCAGGATAACCTATTGGCCCCTTCTTCATACATCAAGAAATCCAAGAGAGAGAAAAGAACAAAACTGAAGTGCCGATAATTTTTTTTTTGGAGGGGGGGCTTTATCCATCTAATTTTTTAAAGAAGCACTATGCTTCAGAAGTTGGTTCTGTTTCCATTTTGGGCAAAGTAGCACCTGAACTGGGGTAACCTTCAATTGAGCCAATCACAATCACTGCGCCTCACAGGAACTGTAACTTGTTTAGGTATGCACCTGAGAACAAATCTAGTCCTAGGATAGTTAACAGAAAAATGGCTAATGAAAAATTAAAAATGAATTACAAGGCTCAAAAATCAAACCTGGACCAAATCACACATTAAAAACCATAAAAAGGGCCATGAACTCAGACTGATCGGACCACAGACACAACACAAAAAACCAGGTACTTAAAATGCTTAACACCACTAAGACTATCTCTGGAGAAAAGTGTGAATCTTAATGGCTTCAAATAAGTTTATAAAGCAAGAAATATAAACATATTATTTAGACAGTGTGAATCATAACAGCATGGCAGTGCATCTCATCAGAAGTGAATGTGAAGGGTTTTAAGAACTGCTGTATATCCAATACAGTGGAGGAGACTAAGTATGTTGTGGAATGGCAGTACAGAGGATGGGAATGTTAGGAGTTGGTGTGAAGAAGATGAAGGCACTGACTATGAAGATAGAGAGTGACACTGATTGCTAAAGGTAGACAGAACCTGACATGCTACATGTATTAACGGTATGCAATTAATACTAAAATATTCTTCTCAGCAGATTTATTATTTCTTGTGGGGCGTCATCTTGCATTCGGGTAAGCTACACACAGACAAGAGAAGAGATCTTACACAATACTCATGATAATGCTTGAAACAAATTTGTCTGTAAGCCATTCTGCCAATATTCTTAGAAAGATGGTGGAATTAATGCACAAACATCATGTGCTAACTATGAGAAGAAACACAACTGCACTTGAACAAAGTACCACACAGAATTTTACTCTGCTGGATATCAAACCTGCCCGGAAATGAAGAAACTCTTGCTTTAACTTCTACTCCTTGAGGAGTAAAACACAGAGATGGTGAGAGGGTGTTCACATGAAACATTCTGAGCTATTATGCCAGTAAAGCCATTCCTTCCTCTTCTCTTGGTATCTAACATAATGAACAAGTACATGCTACAGCCAGCCACACTGCTTACATCAAAACACACTGAAATGACCTGGTGGCCCTATTATAAATTTTTAACTGCCAGACAGCAGCCTCACTGGCAGAAAAAAAATCATGTTACATTAATGAGCAACCAAATTTGAGGCTCAGTCACGTTTGTTACTGCACAAGCTGTACCATTTCAAACCAAAATGCAATTATTCTTCACCAACAGCAATTCTTTCATCTAGACTGCAAGCATTTGCAGTTTTCACTTTTATTCCAGTTTTGCTAAGTACAGTAATCTGTTTTATAAACCTGAATATCCCAGTATGTGTATGCATGCAAAAAAATCAGTGCCTCCCAGATACATATTTGTTACAGGAAGTAATGGCACCCACAACCATTTTCTGCGTTCAGGATTATTGCAGTAAATAATATGTAGCCCTTCCCTAAATCTTCTGCCAAATCTTTTAAAAATATGTTGTTATGCGTTTTTATGTTTAGTGAAGGGAAGACAGCTGTGGCTTACATGGCACTTAACAGTGACTTCAGTTCTCCTGATACCTGCTTTCCCATAAAGCCTTGGTATTGCCAAACGTGGTGTTTTTCCTTGAATGTTTCCAAGGGACTGCAGTGTTCAGGAACACTTCACTTCAATGTTAATAGGTCTGTTTTGTGTTTGTTAAGTAATGGTGCCAGGGTTAAAATTTTACAAGGGTCATACAGACACTGTGTGTTGTTGTGCAACCTGGCATGGACTATTATCTAAGAGAGAGTGCATTTGGGGGGGGATAATTGAATGTTAATGTGTGACAGTCAGTGCATTGTGTGCTTCACCATATTTTAATAATGTGGTAACATCCTAAATTTAAAAACACATTATTCCAAACCATCTTTCAACATGCTAGAGATATGACAGTTCTCAATCAATTCAGTGGTATATGAAGTGAAGAATGCTCAGTCTGCAACAAAAGGATGAATTAAAGAACACTTAGTCAAAACAAGCTAGAGTGACACACTGGCTGAAACAGGAAACCATTAAATGGATTATATCTGCCTTAGCGAACGTGTTTTGCAACACAATAGGTAAGCACACAGACATTATGAGGATTTCAGGGTAAATTTATTTTCTGAACTTTTTCTTCCCAATATACTATTGCCATTATGGATGAATTCATTGCATGGCCTGCTTCTGGAAGAAAAGGTAGATAAAATTAAACATTAAAAATAAATTACACATAGAATATGCATAGTGGTCACTATACAGAAAAAGGCAAACCAGTAAATGTATGTCAAATGATAATGAATTAAAAACTGGGAAAAATGACTTGTTTTATATTTTTGGCCAAACAGAGAACAGACTGAATCAGTCTTGACAGAGACACTGATGCTAAATGCAAAGGAAAGACAGGGGAGCAGGGGAGAACAACCTGGACCAATAAAAGAGCTCAACACTTAAATGATATGTATAAGAATATTTCACAAACAGAAAGTACACAAAAATTTTGAAGAGGCATTAGTTGGTGTTTGTGCTCAGCAAATAAAAGAATGTAAAACATTAAAAATGCCTGTGTAAGTAGATTAAAATATTACTTTTGTAGCAAAATTCATCTGTGTAAACTTTATTAACATGTGACATATTTGTTCGTCATTTAAATTTTATTGTTCAATTAACATTTAATAATAATAAAAGACGTTATAATATGCAATAATGGTTCTAAAAGCATATATACATACTCCCTTTCATATAAAGTGGTGGTTAATGCTGGCTACATTTATGCCAGGTGGTATAACAAATGTTCAATTATGGTCACCCTTTCAGTAATAACATAAAGAGTATAACGACAGAATATCAAGAGGTTTGGAATTCCTGCACGTAAAAGAATAAATAAAAATGTTGGATAACAGATACCAAACTGGCACTGATGAAATATATCTATTCTGAAAGAATAAAGTAGGTAAAAGTATCTTTCTTTCTCTGACAAAAACCAGAAATATATCAGCAAATAAAATAATATCATAAGCCGTTTCCTTCACATCACAATGATTTACATAAAACCGCCCATCACACACACATATCAATTAACAACAAATCAGAAGTTTAAAATTAAAAAACAAAATTATGAACAGTTATCACGGTAGGAAAATATATATACATTCATTTCTGGCTGCACGTACATACAAGCATTACATACATGTACACTTCCAAACACAGGTAAAGCAGATATGTACAAGAACATTACATGAGCATGAATCATAATTCTAAAATGAAATTACTTACACAAAGAAATCTGCAATCCTTTCAATGGCTAAAAATGGTATCCTACTACAGGAATTACAATTATATGCACATTTAGGTACATCAACCATCATTTTCTATTATGATTTTCTGACAATGAGTTCACGCACGTGTCCGTACCACAACTTCAGACTCAAGAGGCAGCAAAATGCCAGCAACAGTAACTTCTGACTAGTGACATCATTTCATATTTGATTATTCTTATTACCACACACATATAGTACCACAGTTTTCTTTTTTCTTCTCCTTTCCTTTCTAGTTTTTTTTTTTTTTTTTTGGGGGGGGGGTTAATTTAAAAGGAAAATTATTAACTTTGGTTTTTGGTATTTTTTGTTTTCGACGCTCCCACCATTATGTC
>Ga0123355_10013996_pt1 | contig 12512 bp, 14 predicted proteins | sample TergutEmb28metaG_3_FD_89872 | JGI IMG/M metagenome (GOLD analysis project Ga0123355, IMG submission 89872) | Embiratermes neotenicus P1 segment gut microbial communities from Petit-Saut dam, French Guiana - Emb289 P1 | ecosystem: Host-associated > Arthropoda: Insects > Digestive system > Gut ...
ATTCCGCGCGACACATTCAAAGGGCGGGAGCCGAAACTCGACGACTACGCCGCGGCGGTCGAGGCCGCGCTCGACGGGAAGTAACGTCTAGCCGCGGGACTGCCGCCAGCGGTTCAGATAGTATAGGAACTCGCCGACGATGCCGCGGCGGAAGATCAGGATGATCAGGACAAAGATCACACCGATCACCACCGGCACGGGGACGCCAATGCCGGCGAGATACTCGTCCATCGACACCGTGATGATGGCCCCGACCACCGGTCCCATCAGCGTGCCGAGCCCTCCCAGCAGCACCATGAGCACGACCGCCGCCGAGGTGGAGAAATCCACATCCGTTAGCGTCGCGAGGCCCAGCGCTATCGCCTTGAGCGAACCGGCGACACCGGCGAGCGCCGCCGACAAGACAAAGTTTATGAGCTTGTAGCGGTCCACCGGGAAGCCGAGCGAGATCATGCGCGGCTGATTGTCCTTGATGGCGCGCAGCACCTGGCCGAACGGAGACTTCCATACCCGGCGCACCAGGAGGTAACCGAGAAAGAAGATCCCGGCAGTGACATAGTACATCGCCATGTTGTCGCGCAGGTCGACGACGCCGAGAAGCCAGCCGCGCGGCACCGCCTGGATACCGTCTTCGCTGTGGGTGAAGGGAAGACGCAGGGCGAGGAAGTAGATCGCCTGCGCCAGCGCCAGGGTCACCATGGCGAAGATCAGGCCGCTGCGGCGGATCGCGATCACCCCGGCAACGAGACCGAGGAAAGTCGCCGTCACCGTGCCGGCGAGGATCGCGAGCTCGAACGGAAAGCCGAACTCCTTCGCGGTCTCGGCGGCAATATAGGCGCCGCCGCCGAAAAACGCGGCATGACCGAAAGACAACAGGCCGCCGCCGCCGATCAGCAGATTGAAGGCGCAGGCGAAGAGGGCCATGCACAAGAGTTCCATCAGGAACACGGGATAGATCACGAACGGAGCGCCGATCAGAATCACGACGCCGACCGCCATCGCCACCCACTCGAGGCTGCGGCCCTTGCTTTCGCTGGCGGAAATGCCGCTGATCTCGAGAGCCATATCAGCGCTCCCGTCCGAACAGGCCTTGCGGCTTGGTCATCAGCACAACGATCATGATGGCGAAGATCACCATGTTCGAGGCTTCGGGATAAAACACTTTGGAGAAACCTTCGAGCACGCCCAACACCAGGCCGGTCACGATCGCGCCGAGGATGGAGCCGAAACCACCGATCACCACCACCGCGAACACGGTTATGAGGATATTGCCGCCCATCAGCGGATTCACCTGATAGATCGGCGCCGCCAAGACACCGGCAATGCCGGCGAGCGCCACGCCGCCGCCGAACGCCAGCGTTACCAGCAGCGGCACATTGATGCCGAAGGCGCGGACCAGGGTCGGATTCTCGGTAGCGGCGCGCAGATAGGCGCCGAGCCGGGTTCGCTCGATCGCGAACCAGGTGCCGAAACAGAGAATGAGCGAGGCAATCACGACCCAGGCGCGGTAGTTCGGCAGGAACATGAAGCCGAGATTGTGTCCGCCGGCGAGCGCTTCAGGATAGTCGAAGGGCTGACCCGACGTGCCGTACCAATAGACGAAGAGACCCTGGATGATCTGAAAGAGACCGAGCGTCAGCAGCAGCCCGTAGAGATGATCGAGATTATAGACACGCTTGATGATGGTGCGCTCGAGCAGCATGCCGAAGAGAGCGACCCCGATCGGCGCCAGCACCAGCGACGGCCAATAGCCGATGCCGAGATACTGCCCCAGCATCCAGGCGAAGAACGCACCGAGCATGTAGAAGGCGCCCTGCGCCGCGTTGACGATGCCGAGCAGCCCGAAGACGATCGCGAGGCCGAGCGACAGCATCGCATAGAACGAGCCGTTGATCAGGCCGAGCAGCAATTGTCCGAATAGTGCCATGGCCGACATGGCGGTATCTCCCTCTAAACCCCGAGATATTCCTCGAGCCGTTCCATTTTTCCCGCGACGTCGGATTTGGAGATCATGTCGACGATCTTGCCGCTTTCCATCACATAGTGGCGGTCGGCAACGTTGGCGGCAAAGCGGAAATTCTGCTCTACCAGCAGCACCGTCAGACCCTTCTCCTTGATCGTCTCCAGCACCGCGCCGATCTGCTGCACGATCACCGGCGCCAGCCCTTCGGTCGGCTCGTCGAGCAGCAGGAAGCGCGCGCCGGTGCGCAGGATCCGGGCGATCGCCAGCATCTGCTGCTCGCCGCCCGAGAGCTTGCTGCCCGGGCTGCGGGCCCGATCCAGAAGATTCGGGAAGAGCCGGTAGATCTCGTCGAGCGTCATCCCGCCCGGCGCCAGAGTCGGCGGCAACATCAGATTCTCGGTGACGGTGAGACTGGCGAAAATGCCCCTCTCCTCCGGCACGTAGCCGACGCCCAACCGCGCCACGCGCTCGGGCGGCAGGCGGATCGTCTCGGTCCCCATCACCTTCACCGAGCCCTCGCGCCGCCGCAATATCCCCATGATGGCGCGCAGCGTCGTGGTCTTGCCGACACCATTGCGACCGATCAGTGTCACGACTTCGCCCGAGCCGACGTTGAAGTCGACGCCGTGCAGCACATGCGATTCGCCGTACCAGCCCTGGAGGCCGGCAATCTCGAGCACCGCCGTCTCAGGCATGAACCGTTCCCATGTACGCTTCGATCACGGCCGGATTCTTCGACACTTCCGCGTAACTGCCGTCCGCCAGGATCTCACCGCGCTGCATGACCGTGATGCGATGCGAGAGGTCGGCCACGACGCTGAGATTGTGTTCGACCATGAGCACGGTCCGGTTGCGCGCCACGCGGCGAATGAGGTCCACGATCCGACCGATATCCTCGTGCGCCATGCCCGAGGTTGGCTCGTCGAGGAGCAGAAGCTCGGGTTCGAGCGCCAGTGTGGTCGCGACCTCGAGCGCGCGTTTGCGGCCATAGGGAAGCTCGGCGGCAACGAGGTCCGCCTGCCCTTCGAGGCCGACATCGGCCAGGATCCCGCGCGCGCGCTCGTTCATGTCACTGAGCACCGCGTCCGAACGCCAGAAGAAGAAATTGTCGCCGCGGAAGCGCTGCAAGGCGACACGGACATTTTCCAGCACGGTCAAATGCGGAAACACCGCAGAAATCTGGAACGAGCGCACGACGCCGAGCCGCGCCACTTCGTGGGCGGGGACATTGGTGATGTCCTGGTCCTTATAGAAGATGTGGCCGCTGGTCGCCGGCAGAAACCGCGTCAGCAAATTGAAGAACGTCGTCTTGCCGGCGCCATTGGGACCGATCAGGGCATGAATGGTGCCGCGCTTGACGTCGAGGCTGACATTCTGGACCGCGATGAAGCCGGCAAACGACTTGGTCAGCGCCTCGGTGCGCAGGAGAGGACCGGCGTCGCTCATCCGTCGCGCCAGGCGGCCGCCACAAAACCCAAGATGAACCCGATCACCATGCCTCCCGGTCACGAAAGATTGACGCAAGCGCCCTTGTCGACAGCACTTGCGTGACTGACGTCATTTTTTAGGAACTTATTGGCCCCACCCTCAGGCGTCAAGGAAGCTTCGGAGCGACCGGCGCGAACACCGGCGCCGCCGGCGCACGCGATTGCCGACCGCATCGCCTTCCCCGCGCGGAAACGCATGAAGTCATTCGCCTGGCCGGCTTTGGAGCTCGCCCTGAAGCCGGTCATACCATTCCGTCTGCTGCGTCGGGGTAAAATGGGCGTTGGCGGGGCTTGGATTGGGCGCGACAAAGAGGAAGGAGCGGCCGATGGCCGGGGGCTGCGGACCAAGGGCGAAGGCGGCGGCATTGACGCCGAGGAGCGGCGCCACGACGCGATAGATCGTGACGCCGTGAAAGCACACGGCACGCGGGCGAAAATGGAGGAGCTTGTCGATCAGCGCGGCGGCACCGCCGACCAGCTCGCGCTTGCTCAGATCGCCGGCTCTTGCGGTCGGGCGCTTCACCAGATCGGTGAAACCGAAGCCGAAATCGGGCAGCGCGTCGTCATGGCTTCGATCGAGGCACTCGACCCCCAGCCCGCGCCGCACCTTCTCGCTCAACCGCGAACGCGAAAAGCACGGCCAGAACCGGTTGGTGCGCCGCGCGAAATAATGACCCTGCGCCACCGAATAGAGCGATGGATTGATGCCGACGAAGACGACATCCAACCCGGGGCGCAGCAGATCGGGCAAAGTGGCAGGCGCGCGGTGCATCAATCGGTGCGGACCAGATTGTCCCTGAGGCGATCCTGCAACACCGCAATGTCGATCTGGTGCACGCTGCCGGCGCCGGCCAGATCGAGGGCATGGACCGCCGCCTTGCCCATCGCCATGCACGGTCCCATCACGCGAACGCTCGACAGCGCCGCCGCGTCACCGTCGATGCAGCGCCCGGCCGCAACCAGGTTGTCGGCATCGGCAGCGGTGATGCTGCGCAGGGGAACAAAGTGCATATGGTCGGGGGCGAACGGCTCCCAGATATAGCCGGCCTCGCGGCTGTGGAGCTCGATCGGCCAGGTGCAGCGCGCAATCGCGTCGGGAAAGCGGGTCCCGCGGCGCACCTCGTCCGCCGTGAGCTGATGGGCACCGACAATCCACCGCGTCTGACGGATTCCCGGCTGGCCGAACGCGCGGATGCGCGCTTTGGCGAAGCATTGCGGATATTCGGCCCTCAGGAAGGCGATGACTTTATCGACCTGTGCCTTGCCCTCGAGCTGGATCCGTGACATGCGGATCGGATCGAGCGGCGTCTCGATATGGGTCATGTTGACAAGGGCAATGCCGCGGCCGGGCGCGACGAAGGCAAATCCGTCGCGACGCGGAAAGCCGTACTGCGCGTGCCGCGCCGCGACGCGCTCGGCAAACTCCTCGCGCGTCGGCGCGTGATCGACGTCGATATTCTCCAGCACGACCATTTGCGTGCCATAGATCGGACCTTCCTCGGCCTCCCGGCACGGCAGGCCCGCCTGCCAGGCGAGTGCGGCATCGCCGGTGGCGTCGACGAAGCCGGTCGCCTCGACGCGGACGTCGCCATAGCGCGTCGTCAGCTCCAAGGCGGCCGCGCGCCGGCCTTCCATCACCACATTGCGCACGATCGCGCCGACGAGAACCGTCATGCCCGAGGCGCGGATCGCCTCTTCGATCCAGCGCGACAGCGCCACCTCGTCGTACATTAAGACGGTGGTGAGGCCGTGACGCCAATGGAGCGCGCCCTCACGATCGAGATCCCGGAACATCTGGTCGGCGATGCCGTGGGTGACCTGGTAGGGTTTGCGCCGCTCGTCGCCATTGGAGAAAAAGCCGCAGAACGTGCCGACGATCGAATTGACCGCCTGGCCCCCGAGGCTCGGCAGGCCATCGATCAGCGCGACCTTGCGTCCCAATCGCGCGGCCTCGAGCGCGGCAGAGGTGCCGGCGGCACCGGAGCCGACGACGCAAATATCGACAGCCAGCTGCTGCGCGGGGCGGGCCGTGCCCTTGCGCACGATCCTGGTTTCGGTGCGAAGCAGCTTGGGGTCGATCGACATGAAGGTGGCCTCCCGGCTTGCCTCAACGTTGAGCCGATTCGATGGCTCGGGGCAATGCGTTTGCGCGGCGATATGCTATCCTCGCCGCCGAAGCGCCTTTGGGAACAATCAGCAAGCCATTTTGAGGATTCGCGTCGCCGATGTCGCCGATGCCATGCCCGGATCGCCTTGCCGATCGCGCGAAGCGCGATCGCCCCCGCCGGGCCTGGACGCAAGCGGCATGAGCGAAGCCGCGCCACAATTCGTTGAACCGACGGCGCTGGCCATTGGTCTGGCCGCTGCGATTGTGGCTGCCACCGGCGAAGAGCCCCGCGTTCTCGTCGTGCGCACGCGCCGCGGCATGGACGCCCTTCCCTCGGGCCCGCTCGAGGCGCGGCACCGTACGCTCGAGGCGGGCCTGCGCAACTGGGTCGAGCGCCAGACGCATCAGGCCCTTGGCTATGTCGAGCAGCTCTACACGTTCGGCGACCGCGACCGCCGCGAGACCGACGGCGAAGGTGCGGGCGGCGCGCTTTCGGTGGCCTATCTGGCCTTGGTGCGCGAGGCGCGTCCGGCCGGGGCCGCCGATGCCTCCTGGCAAAGCTGGTATCGCTATTTTCCCTGGGAGGATTGGCGCGCCGGCCGTCCGCCCGCGGTCGCGGCGATCGAGCCGCCGCTGCGGGAGTGGGCGGCGCAAGGCGGCAAGCTCGGCGAGGAGCGGCTGCGCCTCAATTTCGGTCTCGGCGGCGCCCGCTGGAACGAAGAGCGGGTGCTGGAGCGCTACGAGCTGCTGTACGAGGCGGGGCTGGTGCCGGAGCGGGTGCAGGATGGCAAGCAGGGCGCGCCGTTGCCCGAAGCGGCGCGCGGCGTCGCCATGGCCATTGATCACCGCCGGGTGCTGGCGACGGCCATCGGCCGCTTGCGCGGCAAGATCAAATATCGCCCGGTGGTCTTCGAGCTGATGCCGCCCAGTTTCACGCTTTCGGAACTGCAGCAGACGGTCGAAGCCTTGTCTGGTGTCCGGCTTCACAAGCAGAATTTCCGGCGCCTGGTGGAGCAGCAAGGGTTGGTCGAGGAGACCGGCGAGACGCGGGCCGAGACCGGCGGCCGCCCGGCCCGGCTCATGCGCTATCGCCCTGAAGTGCTGGTCGAGCGCCTGGCCCCCGGCGTCCGCTTGCCGGCGTTGCGCCGGACATGAACCGGGTTGCGCCGGGATGCGCGACGGCCGACATGACGGTCCTTCTTTTTGCATTTCTGTCATGAATGTTTCTTCCTTGACCCTTGCCCGGGTCGCACCCTAGCTAATACTCAATGTTAGCAAAAGCGGCCGGATGGCTTATCCGGTTTTAATTGTGAAAGAAAATGCTCAAAATGAGCATATAGGGTTGCAGGAGGATGCCGAATGTCACTCGACCAAACGATCCCAGACGCCATGCCGTTGGCGGCGCTCTATCGGCGCGTCCGCGATTACGTCCCCGCCATTGAATGGCCGGTCCATGCCGGCGACATCGAAGCGATCCTGCGTCTCAAGGCGGAACGCAATGCCATCATCCTGGCTCACAACTACCAGACGCCCGAGATCTTCCACACCGTCGCCGACATTGTCGGCGACAGCCTCGCGCTGGCGCGCGAGGCGGTCAGCACCGACGCGGATGTGATCCTCCTTGCCGGCGTCCATTTCATGGCCGAGACCGCGAAGCTCCTCAATCCGCAGAAGGTGGTGTTGATCGCCGACACGCGCGCCGGCTGCTCGCTTGCGGAGTCGATCACCGGCGCCGATGTGCGCTTGCTGCGTGAGCGCTATCCGGGCGTTCCCGTCGTTACCTACGTCAACAGCTCGGCGGAAGTGAAAGCCGAATCCGATATCTGCTGCACATCGGCCAACGCCCGAAAAGTCGTCGAATCGCTGGGCGTGCCGAAAGTGATCATGCTGCCCGACGAATATCTGGCGCAGAACGTTGCCAGGGAAACCAAGGTCGAAATCATTGCTTGGAAGGGGCACTGCGAAGTCCACGAGCGTTTCACGCCCGGTGACATCGCGGAGCTGCGCAATTCCTATCCCGGCGTCACCGTTCTCGCCCATCCCGAGTGCCCGCCCGCCGTCGTTGCCGTCGCCGATTTCACCGGCTCGACCGCCGCCATGATCGATTATGTCGGCAAGAACAAGCCGGCGCGGGTGGCGCTGATCACGGAATGCTCGATGAGCGACAATGTGGCGGTCGCGCATCCGGAGCTAAAGTTCGTGCGTCCCTGCAATCTCTGCCCGCATATGAAACGCACCACGCTGCCGAAGATCCGGCGCGCGCTCGAAACCATGACGCATGAAGTAAGCGTGCCGGAGCCCCTGGTCGAGCGGGCCAGAGCCTCGGTCGAGCGGATGTTGGCGCTAACCTGAATGCGCGGGCGAATTCCCGACCTGGCCGCGACCAGGGCCGGAGGCGACAGATGACCGACCGTATCCTCATCATCGGCGGCGGCATCGCCGGTCTGGCGACCGCGATCCGTCTGGCGCCCTTGCCCGTCACCTTGCTCGCCGGCGCGCCGCTTGGAACCGGTGCTGCCACGGCATGGGCCCAAGGCGGCATCGCCGCGGCAATCGGTGGCGATGACCAGCCTGCCTTCCATGCCCGCGATACGCTCGAGGCGGCTGCCGGGATCGGCAACCGGCTGATCGCGCAATCCATCACGGCCGCGGCGCCCGACGCCATCGAATGGCTCGAACGTCTCGGCACCCCCTTTGACCGGGACACTTCGGGCAGGCTCGTGCTCGGTCTCGAAGCAGCCCATTGCCGCCGTCGGATCGTCCATGCCGGCGGCGATGGCAGCGGTCGCGCGATCCTGGAAGCGCTGACCGCCACCGCGCGCGTCGCGTCCTCTATCAGGCTGTGCGAAGATGCCCGGGCCGAATCCCTGGTCCTCGACCACTACGGCAACATCGCCGGGGTCATGATGCGACGCGGCGAAGCGGTTGAGTACGTGGCCGCGCGCGCCGTGGTCCTGGCGACCGGCGGCATCGGCGGTCTCTACGCCCATACCACCAATCCGTTGAGCGCGGTCGGTGCGGGCCTGAGGATGGCGGCATGCGCCGGCGCCGTGATGCGCGACATGGAATTCGTCCAGTTCCATCCGACCGGCATCGATTTCGGCCGCGACCCGATGCCGCTCGCCACGGAAGCGCTGCGCGGCGAAGGCGCGTCGTTGATCAACGACCGCGGCGCGCGTTTCATGGCCGATGTACCGGGCGCCGAGCTCGCGCCACGCGACGTGGTGGCGCGTGCCATCTGGCGGGAATTGGAGGTCGGCCGGCGCGTCTATCTCGACGGCCGCGCCATCACGAGCTTCGCCACCCGGTTTCCCTCGGTGACGGCACTCTGCCGTGCGCTCGGCCTCGATCCGGCGACAGCGCCGATACCGGTGCGACCGGCCGCGCACTACCATATGGGCGGCATCAAGGTCGACCGGCGCGGTCGCAGCAGCATCGAGGGTTTGTGGGCCTGCGGCGAGGTCGCCGCCACCGGCCTCCACGGGGCGAACCGGCTCGCCAGCAACTCGCTGCTCGAGGCACTCGTCTTCGCGAAATGGATTGCGCTCGATATTGGTCAGCTTTCCGCCCGGAAGCCGACCGGTCCGGTCATGCTGCCCGATCCGGTCGCCGCGCGCTCGCAGAGCCGGACCATCCGGACCCAAATGGAGCAGAATCTCGGTGTCGTCCGTGACGCTCGCGGCATCGCCAGCGCCCTCGCCGCCTGCGCCGCCGATGAAGCGGCCACGGTCGGCTTGCTGGTCGCGGCGGCGGCATGGCACCGGCGCGAAAGCCGCGGTGGTCATTTCCGCAGCGATTATCCGGCCGCCAAACCCGAATTTGCGAGCCCGCGCGACATCACGCTCGGCCAGGCCCGCGCGCTCGCATTGGAGCTCGGGGCCGACGCGCCGATGGCACGCCGCCAATGACCGAACCGCTCCCGGCAATTCTCATCGAGCCGATCGTGCGCGCGGCGCTGACGGAGGATCTCGGCCGCGCCGGCGACATCACCACAAATGCGGTGATTCCGGCAACCGCGCGCTTCGACGGCGTCATCGCGGCGCGTCAGCCCGGCACGATCGCAGGGATCGAAGCGGCGCGTTTAGCCTTTTTCCTGCTCGATCCGGCCATCCGTTTGGCCATCGAAAAACCGGACGGTGCGGCGGTCGCAGCGGGCGACACCGTGGCGCGGGTGGCGGGTCCCGCGCGCGCCATTCTCTCGGCGGAACGGACCGCACTCAATTTCCTCTCGCGCCTCTCCGGCACCGCCACGGCGACCGCGCGTCTCGTCGAAGCGGCAAAGCCGCACCGGGCGCGCATCGTCTGCACGCGCAAGACGACCCCCGGTTTGAGGGTCCTCGAAAAACATGCAGTCCGCGCCGGCGGCGGCGTCAATCACCGTTTCGGCCTCGACGACGCGGTGCTGATCAAGGACAATCATGTCGCCGTCGCGGGCGGCATCCGCCCCGCCGTCGAGCACGCCCGCGCTGCCATCGGCCATCTCGTCAAGATCGAAGTCGAGGTCGACACGCTGGAGCAACTGGAAGAAGTGCTGGCGCTGCCAGTCGATGTCGTCCTGCTCGACAATATGACGCCGGCGGTGCTCGCCAGCGCCGTCGCCATGGTTGACGGCAAGTTGCTGACCGAAGCCTCAGGCCGGGTGAACGAAAAGACGGTGCGGGAGATCGCCGCAACCGGGGTCGATTACATCTCCTCCGGCTGGATCACGCACAGCGCCCCGATCCTCGACCTCGGGCTCGACGTCTGAGCTACTCGGTCAGCGTCTCTTCGCTTTCATAGGTCGGCGCTTCGACCGTGATCACTACCGGCTCGCCGCTCGCGGTGCGCTTGCCGCGGTTGGCACGCGTCACGGCGTCTTCCAACTCCTGAAGCGTGCACAGACCGAGCGCGACCGGATGCCGCGGCTTGATACCGGCAGCGTTCCAATGGGTGCGGTCGCGCACCGCCTGAATGGTCGGTTTCGTGGTGCCGATCAGTTTCGAGATCTGGCCGTCGCTCAGTTCCGGATGGCTCTTCAAAAGCCAGGCAATGGCGTCGGGCTTGTCCTGGCGCTTGGCGATCGGCGTGTAACGCGGACCCTTGTGCTTGACGGCGGCTTCAGGATGGGCGCTTTGCAGCAATTTGAGCCGCGCCGACGGATCGGCCTGGCAGCGCTCAATGTCCTCCATCGCCACCTGGCCATTGGCGACCGGATCGATGCCGATCATTTGTACGGCGACCTCGCCATCGGCGATTGCCTGCACTTCAAGCGGATGCAAGCCGCAAAACTCGCCGATCTGTTCGAACGTCAGACCGGTATTCTCCACCAACCACACCGCTGTCGCCTTGGGCATCAAAGGCTGCATCGTTATTCCTTCCTGGAGCATCGCCTCATTTTCGCCGCGCAAAACGGGCCAGAAAACTGACCCGAAGATCCAGCGAATTTGCATGGGACAGACGCTATATAGAGGGCCGGGCCGGTTTCGGGAAGTCCTTCCTGGCTGCCGTGACCCGTTGGAGCATCTCCCCCGCAGAAGGCGCTTGGCCTCGTCGGACGGGGGATCTTCGCCACAAAAGGGCCGGCGTTCAATCCCGTGTTGGCCAGCGGCCGATTTCCGCCGCCGCCCGGCATTCTCGCGGGGAGAGCACGCCCGCCGGATAGCGTCGCCAGCCGTCCGCAGCGTCAGATTTTCAATACAATCTTGCCGATGTGGGTCGAGCTCTCCATCAGCCGGTGGGCGGCCGCGGCGTCGGTCAGGGGAAACACCCTGTCGATCACGGGTTTGACCTTGCCTGCGGCCAGGGACGGCCAGACGTGACTGCGCAAACCGTCCGCGATGGCGCCCTTTTCCGCCACCGGTCGCGGCCGCAGGCCGGACCCGGTGATCCACAGGCGGCGCCGCAATATCGCGCTGAAATCGATCTCGGCCTTGGCACCGTGCAGGAAGGCAATGATGACAAGGCGACCGTCCATCGCCAGGACATCGAGATTCCTCGCCAGATAATCACCCGCCACCATGTCGAGCACGACATCGACACCCCGGCCGCCGGTTGCGGCTTTCACGACCGCCGCGAAATCTTCGCTCTTGTAGTTGATGGCTCGGCTCGCCCCCAGCCGCTCGCAAGCCTGGCATTTCGCCTGGTCGCCGGCCGTGACGAAGATCTGCCGGGCGCCGAATTCTCGTGCCAACTGAATGGCGGTGGTACCGATGCCGCTCGACCCGCCATGGATGAGCACGCTTTCGCCGCGTGCCAGCCCGCCGCGCTCGAACAGGTTGTGCCAAACCGTGAAGAACGTCTCCGGCAATGCCGCCGCCTCGGCCATGGAAAGCCCGTCCGGGACCGGAAGGCATTGCGGCTCCGGCGCAACGCAGTATTGCGCATACCCGCCGCCGGCGACCAGCGCGGTGACATTGGTCCCGGGCTTCAGCCTCGTGTCCTCGCCCGCGGCCACAACGCTGCCCGCGATCTCGAGACCGGGAATGTCGGAGGCGCCCGCCGGGGGCGGATAGTGGCCCTGGCGCTGCATGACGTCGGGTCGGTTGACGCCGGCGGCGGCGACTTCGATCAGGACCTCGCCGCGGCCCGGTTTGGGCACGGGTCGTTGGACCGGCGTCAGCACCTCAGGCCCGCCGGGGCGGGCTATTTCAATTGCCGTCATGGTCTCGGGAAGCGCCATGTCCATTGCCTCGGATGAATGCTTGGTCGATTGCACGTCTAGCCCGATGGCGCCACACTGGCAACGGGAGACGCATGAATGGACGAAGATGATTCGCTGCCCCGCGCCAAGGAGCCCCAAAGAAAGAACCTGGCGCCGCTTTCGATCGCCGAGCTCGAAGCCTATATCGGCGAACTGGAAGAAGAGATCGGGCGCGTCCGCGCCGACATCGCCACCAAGCGGGCGCAGCGCGGCGGCGCCGAGGCGCTGTTCAAGCGCAAGTGACGACGCCCCGCTGCTCCGCGGCGGGAACAGATG
>Ga0123355_10013997_pt1 | contig 12512 bp, 13 predicted proteins | sample TergutEmb28metaG_3_FD_89872 | JGI IMG/M metagenome (GOLD analysis project Ga0123355, IMG submission 89872) | Embiratermes neotenicus P1 segment gut microbial communities from Petit-Saut dam, French Guiana - Emb289 P1 | ecosystem: Host-associated > Arthropoda: Insects > Digestive system > Gut ...
GCGAAATTTTCATGGGCAAGGAAGACACCGAGCGCCAAGCGCTCAACGTCTACCGCATGAGGCTGCTTGGGGCGAAAGTTCACGCTGTTACCAGTGGGACGCAGACCCTCAAAGATGCGGTCAACGAGACCATGCGCGAGTGGACGCGGCGACTGGATGACACGCACTATCTCATCGGTTCGGTCATGGGTCCGCACCCGTTCCCGACCATGGTACGCGACTTTCAGACCGTCATCAGTTCCGAAGCGCGCGAGCAAATTCTGGCGACACACGGAGCACTTCCGTCCGCGGTCATCGCCTGTGTGGGCGGTGGCAGCAACGCAATCGGAGCATTCTATCACTTCATTCCTGATGCCGACGTTGACCTCATAGGCACCGAAGCTGCCGGGCATGGCATCGAATCGGGACGTCACGCAGCGACACTGACCACCGGCAGCGTGGGGATTTTCCACGGCATGAAAAGCCTGTTTTGTCAAGATGAGTACGGGCAAATTGCACCCGTGCACTCGATTTCCGCCGGGCTTGACTATCCCGGTATCGGGCCGGAGCATGCACATTTGCAACACTCGGGCAGGGCGAAATATGTACCCATCACTGACACTCAAGCTGTCGAGGCATTCGAGTATCTATCTCGAATGGAGGGTATCATTCCCGCTATCGAATCCAGTCACGCCGTCGCTCATGCAATGATCGTCGCCAAAGATTACAAAGATGGCGCAATTATCGTGAATCTATCCGGTCGTGGTGACAAGGATGTCGCTTCGATTGCTCGCTATAAAGGCGAGGACATCGGCGAATAACAGCATGAATAGAAAAAGCAGAGGCTTGCGCCTCTGCTTTTATAATTAGTTCGTAACAGTCGGAAGAGTCAAAAGATTACCTTTTTTCTTCTGACCAGGCATAGTTTTGAGGTATTCGCTACCATTACGGCTGGCAACACCAACTCCGTTAATTTCGCCTTTTTTTGCAAGAGCAACGCCGCGAGTTTTGTTCACTGTGCTACCGTCAGAAAGCTTGTAGCCTGAAACTTTTCCGCCATTTTTGACAAGTCCGACAATATTTTTCGCACCCGCTTTTGATTGTGTTGTGCTTTTTGTTGACATCATGCTACCGCCGCTATTGCCGCGAGAGTTTGTAGATGTGCTTTTAGTTTTATTTGCCGTACCGCGGCCTGTAGTATGGCTGCTCGTAGATTTTTTAGTTTTCGATTTAGTTGTTTTTGTACTTTTTTTCATGATCATTTCCTTTCATCCATTATGGATTAAATCTATTGTGTCCCGAAAAACTCTTAATATTCCAAGAATTTTACCAAAGACATCAATATAATCAAATGAAATGTCATACCACGTATTTATTTTTCCAATTTCGCAACAAACCATACTCTTCCCGCTGCCAGTTCAACGATCTTCTCGGATAAATGTGCCAACTGATGCTCGGGTGGAAGCTGCGGAAACATCAATTTGTATGCTACCAGAGTTTGATGTGGGTACTTTACGCTCGGTTTTGCTCCGTACTTTGTATCCCCTAGCAGCGGATGCCCGATTGAAGCAAAGTGCGCGCGGATTTGGTGACTGCGCCCGGTCACCAGCTCGACGTGGAGGAGAGAATTGTCTACAAATTCGCGCAAAACTTGATAGCACGTGATCACCTCACGAGAATTTTCCCGCGGAGTTGCGGTAATTGCGGCTATATTGTCAGCTTCATTTTTCGTGTGATATCCATGCAGCGTGCCACTTTTTGCCGACAAAATTCCATGCACTGCGCAAAGATATCCGCGCTCGATTGCGTTTTGCGCCAGCAATTCGTTCAACTCGCGAAGAGCAGCAGCATTTTTCGCCGCAATGACCAGCCCGCCTGTGTTACGATCCAAACGATTACACAATGCAGGCGCAAACGAGCTTTCGCTTTCGGGCGAATATTCACCCGTAGCAAACAAGTGCGCCTTTACGTGGTCGATTAATGTATCATTTTCGTTGCCCTCATCAGGCTGGCTGGGCTGTCCGACCGGTTTATTCACAACAAGAATATCGGTATCTTGATAAACGATGTCCAATTCGGGGACAATATTGCGCCACAACTCGTTTGTTTCGACGAAAAATTCGTCGCAGCGATGGAACTGCACTACGTCTCCTTCGACAAGCATAATTTCGGGCGTGGCGCGCTTGTTGTTTAGTTTGATTCGCTTGGTGCGCAGGGCTTTATACACAAATGACCGAGGCATCGCCACGGTCACTTTTGTTATGAATTTGTCCAAGCGCTGCCCTGCGTCGTTGTGATTAATCTTAAACTCACGCATGGCTAGAGTGCCTCTCCGTTGGCATTGAAAAGCGGCAATGGCTCGAGAAACAATATGTCATCACGATTTTGCGCGTCTCCCTCAGCGAGTACCGCCATCTTACCAACGCAGGTCCCCCCCACCTGCTCGACCAACGACTCGAGCGCGCGAAGGCTCTCACCTGTCGATATGACATCGTCCACGACGAGGATGCGCTTGCCCCTCATGCATACTACGTCGCCGCCGTCGAGGTACAGCTTTTGCTCATGGGCAGTGGTGATGGTCTTAACATCCACCTCGACCAAGTCCGACATGTAGAGTTTAGGCGACTTGCGAGCCACGATGTAGCAATCGTTTCCTGCTTGGCGCGCCATTTCGTGTGCAAGCGGAATTCCTTTTGCTTCAGCGGTGATGATGTAGTCGTATTCAGGTGCGATTTTCAACAATTCGCGCGCACACGCCTCGCTTAGCGGAGCGTTTCCCAGCAAAATAAATGCAGCGATATACAACTCTGGCGTGATGGGGCACAAAGGAAGTGCGCACTCTATTCCAGCGATTGTCATCATGTGATGTTTCATGTCCTAATCCTCCAAAAGTATATAAACTCGCATATTTCTGCGACCAAATCGCATAGCCGCATGCCATGCATCCATACCGTCACCATAGAAAATATCGATTCTGTTACCGCGAATTGCGCCACCCGTGTCCTCAGCGACTAGTACGCCGTAGCTACCGATAGCTCCGGTCACATAAGCACGGGTTCTCAGCGGAATCACACGCGGATCGACCGCCATCATCCCAATTACTGGCACACGCCCGGTGCGTGTCAATCCAGTCGCCTCGACCGATGTGTAAGCTGTCGCAACGACGTCGATATAGTGCGAGAATGCGCGTGGCACTCCGTCGGCACCGATGCGAACTCCGCCAATCCCGAGATTGCGCACTTCCTCGACGGGAGGGATAACTATCGTGGTCGAAATAACTGCCGTTTCGATATATTCTCCATTGACATAGCGACGCTGAATTGCTATCTCCGACACACCATAGTCACCATCTTGTACTACCTTAACCGTGTGTATAGGGATGTTTTGCACATCCACATAACGCACGTCATACTCGACAACTTCATAAAACGCGCTGTAAATATACTCCACGCGATCAATAACAAAACGAGTATTGCGACCGCGCAATCTTTGGTCCAAATCGTGGCTGAATATGTAGTGTTCCGTGTGCTCCAATTCAAGCTCCGCGAGAATTTCACGCAGCGTCGTTCCTCCGATGAACGTGTATCTCACGCCGGCGAAAGTGATTGTATGCTCGGCTTGGTCAATGTGGCGATTTATTCCGCCTCGAGTAAGGCTGCTGAGAGCTAAGATCACTAGCAAGGAAAACAGAGCCACTTTAACTGTGGCAACCAGCAATCTGTTCTCCGACATTTTCATTTTTTTGTGCATATTACCTGTACCTATAGCCAAAAACAGCCCGCAAAAATGCAGGCTGTAATTGGATTATCTCTTTGAGAACTGTGGAGCGCGTCTTGCAGCCTTGAGTCCGTATTTTTTTCTCTCTTTCATACGTGGGTCACGCGTGAGGAATCCTGCACGCTTGAGAACCGAACGTAATTCAGGGTCAGATTGAAGCAGCGCTTTTGCAATTCCATGACGAATCGCACCCGCTTGACCTGAAAAACCGCCACCATGAGCAAGACAGATTACATCAAATTTGCCTAGAGTCTTTGTCACATCAAACGGTTGATTAACAATGAGCTTGAGAGTTTCAAGCGCAAAATAGTCGTCCATCGGGCGCTTGTTTATTGTAACTTGACCTGTGCCGGGAACAATTCTCACACGAGCAACAGAGCTTTTTCTGCGTCCTGTCCCATAGAAATACGGCACGGCGCTTGCATACATACTTTTCATTTAACTCTCCTTACGCATACACGACAGGCTGTTGTGCCTGATGTGTGTGTTGGTCGCCGCTGAATACCTTGAGACGTGTGATGCTCTTGGCACCAATCGAATTTTTAGGAAGCATTCCCTTGACCGCAATTTGAACAACACGTTCGCTGCGATTTTTCATCATATCGCGAGCAGTACGACTCTTGAGTCCACCAATGTAGCCCGAATGACGATAGTAAATCTTTTGGTCTAGCTTTTTGCCTGTAAGTACAGCTTTGTCCGCGTTAATGATAATGACAAATTCGCCGCAATCGACGTGAGGCGTAAATTCGGGTCTGTGTTTTCCGCGCAAAATATCCGCAGCCTTGACTGCTGTTTTGCCGAGTGGCACTCCCGCTGCATCTATGATGTGCCAGCCGCGCGTTACTTCAGCCGGCTTGGCCATGAAAGTTGACATTTCTGTATGTCCTCCAACCTTTTTTGATCCTATTTTTCAAATACTCAAGAGAGTATACCATACTTTTGCCGCTCTGTCAACAGTTATTTCGAAATTTCTTAATATTTTTGCAAAATATTTTCGGGACGACACAAATCGTCCCGAAAATTGCTTTGTTTGTCGTGTAAATATTACGTCTGCTTCTTGACAACAATGAAAATGATTGCGCCAATTAACGCTATCGCCGCGGCGGCTGATATCCCGATAATCATCGGGAGATTGCTAGATTCGGGAGTTTCGTCGTCACCATTGGGAGGTTCGACATCGCTCGTGCCATTGTCATCATCGGGCTGCTCGGGGTAGTCCACGCCGTTGTAGTCGCTGTTGTCATCGGGACGGTCTACTACTTCTTCACTTATCACAACTCTGAATGCGTATGTGAATTCAGAGAACGTGTTTTCACGCCATATCCCCTCTTGATATCCATGTTCGAAATCGCTGTATATGATTGTAATTAACATTAAATGCTCACCTATAGCAGCCGGAATTCGTATTGCATAACTGTCATTCGGATTCAATAATATTGCGAAATTGTTATCATCCCATCCTCGCGGTTCGGTAAGTTTCTGTATTTCAACTCTGGAAAGGAGCACTCCACTTTCGGCAGCGATAAGTCCCAATACTCTCGGATCATATATCACCGGCAAAGATACTATATTTTCTTGAGTATGATGAAAAAATTGCCCGCTACCTCTCACGCCGTAAATATCTCTAGTCGATATGAAACTTCTTTGTGCGGGAATTTCTACTCCATCTGCCATCAATGTTATTTTACTCTCATCAACATGAGGATTTGCATTAGCTCTCCAAATTCCGAAGTGATTGTCATATGAGGCGCTCATATCTTCGTTGATAATAAAATATTGCGTTTCACCGTTATCATCGGTAAATGAAAAACCGCGATGTGAAAACGTTCCGATATGAATCCATTCAAAAACAAAAGGATTTTCAGGAGAAATGTTCTCCGCTGAGTATAACGTAGTCGGTATTCCGTCACATGTAACCTCAGATTCTCCATCTATTATTGGGCTTAACCATGACCACAGCGGATTTATCCATCTGAAATCACGCAAAGTTCGATTCGGCACAAATAGATTAAGCTGGGGAGCGAAATCTCGATTTTCCACATCAAACATAAATAAATGTTCAAACTCGTCATTGAATTCATCACGCGTCATAGCGTATATCGACACATACAAACCGTTACCGATGACGTGATCGCCGGTATGTTGCCAACCATCGCGCTCGCTCGCACTCTCGGCAAAACTGATTATTGATGCACACATCGCAAAAAGTAGGAGCGATGCCAGTGCTATTGTAATGATTTTTTTCATGAAATAAGTCCTTTCGTACACAACTTCAAATATTGTAGCATGGAAATATGAATAATGTGTGACTTATCGCGAAGAAAAGTTTGCCAATATGCCTTTGTGCTTGCATAAACGAGCTGTCAAATTAATATTATGGAACAGCGAAATATATTGAAACGTTATTCATGCTCTACTATATTCACCGCTTTTGTGGAAATTTAATCAACGCGTAGCGTTGAACAATCGGGGTTTTCGCAGGCGGATTCACTCCGCTGTAGAAAACCAACATCATAAGGGTTTCCATTTGAAAACTTGGTTTTCAAATGAATAAAAAAGCTCCGGAGGTCAAACAATGACAAATAACAAATATCTTCCCGAGGGAATGCGTCAGACTTGCAGCGAAAACATGCAACTTCTCTCCTCTATGTCCGGGCTGGAACGAGCCATGGCAAGCGGAATAATTCTCGAAAGCACCGTGCTGGCGTGTGACAAAAATCTTACTTTGACCCTTGATTTGGGCGGTATTCGCGGCACAATTGCTGCCGCCGAGTGCGCATATACAATGGATGGCGAGCGGCTAAAAGACATAGCCATAATTTCACGCGTCGGAAAAGTGGTATGCTTCAAAATTCTCGGATTCGACCGCGATGAAAACGGCAAAATCTCCGCCGTTCTATCTCGCCGTGCCGCCCAAGCCGAGTGCATGTACAACTTCTTACATAAACTCACTCCCGGCGACATCGTCCCCTCGCGCGTGACGCATCTCGAGCCATTCGGTGCGTTTGTCGACATTGGCTGCGGAATTGTGTCACTCATGTCGGTGGATTGCATCTCCGTGTCGCGAATTGCGCATCCAAAAGAACGCTTCACTCCCGGCATGTACATACGCTCAGTCATCAAAACCATAGATTACGACACAGGACGGATTTTCGTCACACACAAAGAATTATTGGGCACATGGGAGGAAAACGTCGCGCGATTCAATGTTGCCGAAACTGTCACAGGCATTGTGCGCAGCATCGAGGAGTACGGCATCTTCGTCGAATTATCCGCCAATCTTGCCGGACTTGCCGAGCCAAAAGAAGGCATCATCGAAGGACAGAGTGTAGCTGTGTTCATCAAAAACATCATCCATGACAAGATGAAAGTCAAACTGGTTCTCATCGACAATTATCAGGGAGCGGCTGTGTCGCGCCCGTTTGAGTACATGGTTGACGAGGATGTACTTCGCATGGACTCCTGGCGATATTCGCCCGATGAATGCGGGAAAGTGATTGAGACTGTGTTTAGCGTATAAAATTAAGAAAATAACAAACAGCCGCTTATTCAAAGCGGCTGTTTTCATCGTAAATTATCCATTATACATCGTAAATATCACAACTTCGGGGCGTGCGAATATTCGCGGAATTGGCGTGATGTAACCGTAATGCGTGCTCGTTCCGCGGCTGGTGAATACGGGTACTCCATCTGCCGAGTAGGCAAATCCATATCCGAAACGCGCTCTGTACGCGGAAATACGACTGACCCACAAATATATCGGCAATCCGAAGAATGTGATGTGCCCTCCATGCGTATGTCCGGCAAGGATGAGGTCGATTCCTTCTGTCGATTGCCGCATGGAAACATCGGGATTATGCGTGAGCAGCAGCGTGAAATTGCTCGCTTCCGCGTTGGATATTGCTTGCTCTATGTTGGGGCTGCGATTCCACAAATCCTGCACGCCGGCGAGGAAAAATCCCTCTCGAATATGCTGTCCTGTATTGTCCAACGGCACTATTCCATAATTTCGCATAGCAGCAAAAAGGTAGCTGTAATTATCATGGTTGCCGTCAACTCCGAAAATTCCGTCAGTCGCATTCGACTTCGAAAGCTCGCGGATTGTGCCGCGATAATGACCACTCCTCATCGCAAAATCACCGCCGAGCAGCAGCAAGTCGATGTTCATTTCGTTCAGCTGCACCATCAGCTCACGCACTTCTTCGTCAGTCGTCAGGTGAATATCGGTCATGAATGCAATGCGATAGCCATTCAGCTCAGCAGGCCAGTTCGTCGAGTGAAAATCCATCTCGACAAACTGCACAGAGTTGCCAACTGTCAGCCCGTTACCGACGTGAATGCCGAAAATTATCACGCAAGCAAGCCCCAATGCAACCGCCGCTTGAAATTTCTTGAGTTTGGACTTGTGCTCGGATAACCAAATGCCCAGCAGCGCGCCCACTCCGCCGCAAACGGAGAGAATTAGTAGAATTGCATTGCGCGTTCGATTCTCATTTCGCGCATTTTTGCGCTTGTCGATGATGTAGTATGCAAACGCCAATAAATTCGCCAACACGAACGCGATGATCAAGAAATTCATTATGCCAAAAATGCTGATACGAGTTACTATACTTCTCATTGTTTGTCCTCCGAATAGTGTGTCAGTCTATTTTCTAACGTACCTGTGTGCAATTCGAACAGGTTATTATCATAATCATAAAAGTACACCGAACGCGATTCTCCGTCATGTCTGGCTCGTCCTTGCATTATTTCTGCGCCGACATTTTGGATTCGCTCAACGAATTTTTCAAAATCAGCATCTTGAATTGCAAACGCAACATGATTATATGTACGCTCTGAATGTGGCTCTCCTCTATTCAGCGCAAGCCACAGATCATTTATACGAAAATATTTTGTTGTCGAATTTGTAAAGACCTCTTCTGCCGCAAATATTTCTTTCAGAAATGCTGCAGTTCTATCTAAATCTGTGACGACGAATGTGATATGACTAATTCCGAGAATTTCGCTAGACATGATTTTCCTCCGCAACAGTATTAAATGCAGCCAACAACTTCTGCATATAAAAAGTAGATTCTACTTCAAGCCATTGCTGTTTTCGCCTATTTTCAGCAAGCGACATCCGTGTGCCTAAAACCCAGTTTCCGTCTGCTTCTATTAAATATTCTTTCGGGAAAATATAAGTGCCACTATCCGTTTTATATTGCGACAAAAAATCTATCGCATTTTTATACCACACGCTTTTAGTAGCAACAGGAAAGTTGGAATAGAGCAACAATCGATGCAAATTCGCATTTGAATAATCCTTGTTATCATTAAACGGCTTGTTGCACGCCCAGCCTTTGGCATAATATTTCCGCGGCGCAGCGCAGCGAATCCCGTACATGGACTCGATTGCATCATAACCCGGCGAAATGATATATTCGATAATATTATCAATTTTCGTTTGCACATCAGCTGAAGCGCTATTATAAATCGCCGCCATCGCAACAATGTCGTAAATCAGAGGCAAACTGCCGTCAATTTCCGGTTTTATAATCCGACGTCCACGGAAATTTTCCGGCATACTTTTATAATTCGCCGAGTCGTCATAAATATCATGATTCATATACTGCGTGAAGTCGTATATTTCACCTATTCTTTCAACGACATACTCGAACAAGCAATCAAATGGAAACTTTGAACGAATCAAAAATGGATATGCGATAGTTTTATCATATTTATCGCTTGTTACAACAGCAGCAACTTCTTCGATAGACGGAATTTCGTTATCGAAAGCATCCATGCCGTAATAAAGCCCGAAATCGCTCAACATGGGAAGAGTATTTTCGAGATACATCGCCGGACTTCCGTGTGTTTTGGAAAAATTGAGATTACGGAGAAGCGCTAAACGCTTTTGCATTTGCGGCAGTTCTAAAACTTCATCTAAAGTGCTTTGTAGCAACGCGTTATCGTCACATTTTGCTAACTCGGTCAATGTTTTATATCGAACAACCGGTGCTGCATTTTCTAAGAGCCAATTTACAGACATTTCATTCCTCTTCCGTCGCCGCCTTGATGACAAGCGCACACTCAATCCGCTTTTTTATCAGCGCACAGCCGAATTCGTCGACCGCCGCGATATCTCCGCCGGTGTGAAAGAAATTCGCGTGGCAACCTCCACTGCACAAAAATCGTGCCCAGCAATCGGAGCATTCAGGCTTTGTGAAGATGTTGGTGCGCGCGAATTTATCCGTGATGTCGTGTCGATGCACTCCGCCGAAGACGTCTCCGAGTTGAAATTCGGGAAGTCCGACGAATCGGTGGCATGGATACAATTCACCCGTTGGCGTGACCGAGAGATAGGTCACTCCTGCACCGCAGCCCATGACCTTTTTGCCAAGGCATGGGCCTCCCTCGAGGTCTATCATGTAGTGGTAAAAGGTGAAATCCCTATTCTGTTCGATTCGCTCAAGCATAACTTCGGTCAGCTTATCGTATTGCGCAAGCAACGCGGGCAAATCCTCGCTACGTAGCGCCCAACTCTCCGCACAATCAGGGGCTGTCACCGCCGGCTCCATGGACAATTCGGCGAATCCTGCGTCCGCCATGTGCACGATATCCGATACAAAATCGAGGTTGTGCCGTGTATACGTGCCGCGGATATAATAACCTTTCCCTCCGCGTGCATCTACCATTTTACGGAATTTCGGCAATATCAAATCGTACGCACTACCGCCACCAAGCGGATGTCTCATGCGGTCGTTGACTTCCCTGCGTCCGTCCAGACTCAGTACGACATTCTCCATCTCGCGCGTGCAAAAATCGATAACCTCGTCATCAATGAGCACGCCGTTGGTGGTCAGAGTGAATCTGAATCTTTTGTTATGGGTTTGCTCGAGGCTTCGAGCATATATGACGATTTCACGCACCACATCAAAGTTCATCAGTGGCTCGCCACCGAAAAAGTCGATGTCCAGATTGCGAATGCTGCCCGAATTGCGCACCAGCCAGTCAATCGAAGCCTTCCCAACGTCGAGGCTCATCAGCCGCTCGTCGTCGCCGTAATTTCCGCGCCCGGCAAAACAATACGTGCAGCGAAAATTGCAATCGTGTGCTATGTGCAGACACAATGCCTTGGTCGGCAGCGTGTTGACGGGCGGGCTAGCCGCAAAATCGCCCTCAGGAGCGGAAAACAGCATACCCTCGTCGATGAGTTGGTCGATATCCGCGAGTAATTCGCGCACATCCGCTTCGCTCATGTCGGGATACTTTTGAAAAATACGAATGGGAACTTCAATATGTCCGAGTTCCTCGGCATACATCCCCACAACGTCATATGCGGCTGCGTCCACATGGTGAACACAACCGCTGTTAGGGTCAATTATGATGTTGTAGCCGTTTTGTTGAAAACGATGTATCATCAGTTACTTGGTCTCTGTCGCAGTTTCTTTTTCACAGACCTGGTTGATGACTGCAGATGAAGTTTTGCACGCAGATTGGCACGAAGTTTGGCATTCGCCACATGCCTCGGTCACTTGGCAAGCCTTCATTTTCTTGGTTTTGAGAGTTTGAATTCTTTTCATGGTTATACCTCAATAGATTTTCTGCTGTATAGTATAGCACAATTGCAGCTATGTGTCAATACAGATTTATTTTCGAATTTAATGATAAAAAATAATCACCTAGCTCTTTGCGCTGAAGTTCGGAGTTTGTTCGAATAGTGATGCTTTTACTTTTATCTCCCTTGTTCAACACCAATTCTAATCCGCAAATATTAGGGATAAGAGCGGACGCATATGGAAAAGAAATTCCGAATTGCTCACTATTATTTATTTGCATTATTTCGCTCAGCGAAAACTGCCGTCTTCGAAAAGTGCAATACTTAAAAGAATTATTTGAATTATCATATATTAGTTTTCTCTTAAAAAGTAAAATTAAATTACAAATAGCAGCTATAAATATTGCAACGCACAATATAAAAAGACCAACAAGGTAATATTCTATGTTATTCAGCATTTCCGCCAAAAACCATGCACCAGTAAAAAGAGAAGCAAAAAGTACGAATACGTCAAAAAATATATGAGCAACTTTTAGTGGAAACGCAATTATTATTTTGTCGTCATTTGTTTCGTATTTTAACTTATTGAACATAGCCTCACCTCAAAATAAATAATACCCAGAACATTATACCACAAATCAAGAAATTGTCAATATCAGTGTTGATTATTCTCACATATTATAGTATAATAGATGTGATCAAAATTTAAGGACTTCACTATACATGCCTAACTCTACAAAAATCGCAAAATTCGGCGGAACCAGTCTTGCCAGCACTGAGAATATAAAAAAATGCGCCGAGATTGTCCGTGTGGACGATTCTCGTCGCTTTGTCGTTGTCTCTGCACCCGGCAAGAGATATGAGAACGATACAAAAATCACCGATATGCTGTACAATTGCTACGAAGCATACAGTGAAAATTCTGCTGCCGGGGAGGAGATTTTCTCCGCGCTTAGTACACGCTTCGCAGAAATTGCTGCCGAGTTATGCCCCGATTACGACATTGCTGCCGACCTCGCCGACATCAAGGTTTCGTTCCGTTTGCGCCTTGGTCGAGACTTTGCCGCCAGTCGCGGAGAGTATTTGAGCGCGAAAATCTTTGCCGCACACATCGGATTTGACTTCATCGACGCTGCTGATGTGATTTACTTCACCAACGACGGCACATTCGACTCCGAGCGTACCAATACCGTGCTGCGCTCGCGCTTGGCTGAGCATA
>Ga0123355_10013998_pt1 | contig 12511 bp, 13 predicted proteins | sample TergutEmb28metaG_3_FD_89872 | JGI IMG/M metagenome (GOLD analysis project Ga0123355, IMG submission 89872) | Embiratermes neotenicus P1 segment gut microbial communities from Petit-Saut dam, French Guiana - Emb289 P1 | ecosystem: Host-associated > Arthropoda: Insects > Digestive system > Gut ...
CAGGATGGAAATGTAAAGCGGAACCACAGGGATAGCGCTGGAAGATTGTGTTACCAGCGCCTTGTTGACGGAAAGAAACGCTTCCCCGCCTTTTGCGGACAGCATTTGATTGATTTGCCTGGCCTTATCCTCCAGATCTTCCTTGGCTTTTCCGATGGCGCCGTCCTTATATATGGGGTGAGTAACCACTGGCCCTATATAGGAATAGGCCACCGTTTTTACGCCGTCGGATAAAACATCAGCCTCAATAAGCGCCCGCATCCATAAAAGCCAATCCTCTCCGCCCATAACGGAAACCGTATCTTTGATTTCGTCGGACGCGGCGGGTTTGATAGTTACTTCACTTAGCTCTCCGGTGTTCATGTTTACGGTTTTGCCTGTAAATACGCTTCCGATGGGCTTTATAACAGAGTTGTATATTTCTCCGGTCAAAGGGTCGGTTCGGCGGGGAGAGGCGACAGAGTAAACCACAAGATCCACTTTCCCCAGCTTTTCCCGAACCAACCTAATAGTTTCTTCCTTTACTTCGCCGGAAAAAGCATCGCCGCAAACACTTTCGGCGATCAGTCCCTTTTCCCGTGCAAGCGTTTCAAAAGCCGCGTTGTTGTACCATCCGGCGGTGGCGGTGCGTCCGCCTCCGCTTCCCGGTCTTTCCAAAAACACACCTATAGTATCTGCTCCATAGCTAAATGCGGAGGCAACGCGGGTGGCAAGGCCATACCCGGTGGAGGACCCGATCACCAGAACGCGCTTCGGGCCTTTTCCGGGATGTTTGCCGGCGTATTCGGCCATAAGCCTGACGTTTTCGGCGCAGCCGACCGGGTGCGCGGTAGTGCATATGAAGCCTCTTATTTTTGGCTTGATAACCATAAGCTGTTCTCCTCGTCGTTATTTGGGGCTCCACCTCCACTTAATGGAACTTTTGAAAAAGTTCCATTAAGAATCCCTCAAGACTTTTAAATGGGTTTCTCGTTATATATGTGTGGCTAGTTAGCGTCTGCGTTGCTCAGGCCGTCATGTATTATAGCAATGCGGCGGTTGCGCCAACCGGCTACCCGTCCGCGACGGCCCGGGGTAAGGCCCGGCGCTGCTTGCGTTGATTTTATAAGGGCAAAAGTCAGCGGGCTTTGCCCGCAAAAAACAGCGCTTCGTGCAGCTGCTAACATTATAGTATAAATACATCTATATTACAAGCTTTGGAATGTTTGGCCGGTTCGTTCTCATAAAATAAAACAATCAGATGATCGGGAGGTTTTATTTTATGATGAAGTGGATATTTGCCGGATTAATTTTCCTTTCCCTTATATTCGGGGTAGCGCTCGGAAGAATGAATGAGGTTTCCGGCGCAGTTATTTCCTCAGGCGGCAACGCCATTCAGCTCACTCTGACATTGGCGGGCGCCATTTGCCTTTGGAACGGCGTTATGCGGGTTGCCAGGCAGGCCGGGCTAACTGAGCACTTAAGCAAACTGTTCGCGCCGGTGATCCGGCTGCTGTTTAAAGGACTTTCCCCAAAAAGCGAAGCCGCTCAGGCTATATGCCTGAATATTTCCGCAAATCTTTTGGGTTTGGGCAATGCCGCTACTCCGCTTGGCATCGGAGCCATGAACCGCCTTTCCGAACTGAACGGACACAGCGATACCGCCAGCGATCACATGTGCATGTTTGTTGTACTCAACACTGCCTCCCTGCAAATCATTCCCACTACTACCGCGTTGCTGCGGGCAAACGCGGGTTCGGCCGCGCCTATGGAGATTATGCCGGCCAGTTGGGCGGCTTCGGCCGTTTCGGTGCTGACCGGCATTCTTATGGTTAAATTTTTATCCTCATGGAGAAAGAGAGGAAGCAGCCTTACATGACGGGTTTAAGCGATTTTATCCTCCCCATAACTCTTGCCGGGATACTTGCCTACGGGATTTTCAAGGGTGTAGACGTCTTCGGCGTGTTTTTGGAGGGCGCCAAAGAGGGTCTTACTACCGTGGTAAACATCGCTCCCGCCCTAATCGCCCTTATGACCTGCGTTGGTATGTTTAAAGCTTCGGGGGCGCTTGATATTGTCGTCTTGCTTTTTTCTCCCATAGCCGACTTGCTGCTGATCCCCAAAGAGGTTGTGCCTTTGGCAATTCTTCGCCCCATTTCCGGCAGCGGAGCCTTGGTTATATTCAACGACCTGCTCGGCACTTACGGTCCGGACAGCTTTATCGGGCGGGTGGCAAGCGTCATTGAAGGTTCCAGCGAAACCACATTTTACACGATCGCCGTCTATTTTGGCGCAGTTAAAGTCAGCAAAACCAAGTATACGCTCTCGGCTTCCCTTACCGCTGACGTTGTCGGCTTTGTCATGAGCGCGTTAATGGTTCGCCTTATTTTCGGGATTTAAATCTTTGTTTTCTCGGCAAACTATGATATCATAATAATTGACAATGGACAGTTGATAATTATGTTATCGCGCTTTGCGCGATTGATTCTAATTTTTCAGTGTCACCCTGAGCGTAAGCGAAGGGGCTTAAAGATTCTTCGCTATGCTTCAGAATGGCAATGTCCGCAGAGCCAACGGCAGCCCGGAACGGGCTTAGCGGACTCCTTTGCTGTCAACTGTAATGAAAAGAGGAAAAAAGGATGTTCAAACGTATACCCTCGCACATTGGAGTTATCCCCGATGGGAACAGACGGTGGGCGGAACGGGAAGGAATGGAAAAAAAGGACGGATACCAAAAGGGATTACCGCCCGGGTTCAGGCTTTTTGAGCTGCTTGTACAGCACGGCGTTAAAGAAGCTACCTTTTATGGCTTCACCCGAGACAACAACAAGCGGGCCGTGGAACAGCGCCAGGCCTTTACCCAAGCCTGCATAGACGCTGTCCAACTACTCAAAAACCGGGACGCAAACCTTCTTGTTATCGGCAACGACAAATCTTCCGCCTTTCCCGACGCTTTAAAGCCGTACGCCAACAAACGCGTGATGTTTAAAGAGGGTGGAATCAACATCAATTTTCTGGTCAACTACGACTGGGAATGGGATCTTAATACCGCGTTTGAAACAGGCAGTAAAATCGCCTCTGCGCAAATTCCCCGGGTTGATTTGCTCATCCGATGGGGAGGGCGGCGGAGACTTAGCGGCTTTTTGCCTGTTCAGAGCGTTTACGCCGATTTTTACATCGTGAACGAATACTGGCCCGACTTTCAGGACAAGCACTTTCTCGACGCCTTGAGCTGGTATCAGGATTGTGACGTCACCTTGGGTGGATGATTTGCTAAAAAGCCTCTCCCAAATTTTATTGATTTTTCCTAAAAGCTTGTAAAATTTCGAAAAATTTGATAAAATGGTTTCGAAAAATTTCCAGCCGGAATGACAACGCGAACGTGTAAAGCGAGGGATGTAGCCGTGCCTGTTTCAAAAAAAATAGCAACACAGCTTTACGCCTTTATATGCGGCGAAAACTACAGACTTTATGATGTGCTGGGCAATCACAGGGAAACTTTTGAAGGCGCGGAAGGCGTGCGGTTTCGTGTTTGGGCTCCGAATGCGCGGCAGGTAGCTGTAGTGGGCGATTTCAACAGCTGGAATCCTCAAGCAAATCTTTGCGATCTTTTGCCTGATTACGGCGTATGGGATTGTTTTATCCCCAGTCTTGAGCGATATGATGTTTATAAATACGCCGTCACAAGGCAGGACGGCTCTCAGGTCTTAAAATCCGACCCCTTTGCTTTACACTTTGAAACGCCGCCAGCCAACGCTTCCAAGGTTTATGAGCTTGAAAATTACAAATGGTCGGACAGGAGTTGGATGAACAGGCGCAAAAAACAAAATCTTTTTCAAACGCCTATGAACATTTACGAGATGCATTTGGGTTCCTGGCGCCACCACTTGGACGGTAATACCCTTGATTACGTAACTTTGGCTCATGAACTGGCCGATTACCTCAACGATATGGGATATACCCACGTTGAAGTCCTGCCTGTGACCGAATACCCTTACGGCGGTTCCTGGGGATATCAGGCAACCGGATATTTCGCGCCTACCTCCCGATATGGTACCCCCACACAATTCAAACAGTTCGTTGATATTTTGCATCAGGCAAACATCGGCGTCATTATGGATTGGGTGCCCGCCCACTTTCCCAAAGACGAACACGGGCTTTACGAGTTTGACGGTACCTATTGCTACGAATACGCCGACTCCCGCAAAAACGAACATAAAGGTTGGGGCACCAGGGTGTTTGATTTCGGCAGGCCCGAAGTGCGTTGCTTTCTTATCTCAAGCGCCATGTTTTGGATCGAGAATTATCATCTGGACGGCCTGCGCATTGACGCGGTTGCCTCCATGCTTTATCTCGATTACGAGCGCGAAGGGGAGATTATGCGCAATATCTACGGCGGTCGCGAAAACCTTGAGGCCGTTGAGTTTTTACGTCAGCTTAACTGCGCCGTGCTTACCTCTTTCCCGGATGTAGCCATGATCGCCGAAGAAAGCACCGCCTGGCCTCTTGTCACAAAGCCGCCCTATGCCGGCGGCCTTGGCTTCAATTTCAAGTGGAATATGGGCTGGATGAACGACGTTCTCGATTATGTCAAGCTGGACCCCATTCATCGCGCTTACAACCACGACAAGCTTACCTTTTCCATGTTTTACGCTTACAGCGAGAACTATCTGCTTCCCATCTCACACGACGAAGTTGTACACGGAAAGTTTTCCCTTGTCGGCAAAATGCCGGGCAACAACGAAATGAAGCTCGCCGGGGCGCGCGCCTTTTTGGGGTATATGATGTCGCACCCCGGCAAAAAGCTCCTTTTCATGGGATGCGAATTCGGCCAGTTTATCGAGTGGGACTATAGTAGAGAGCTTGACTGGTTTCTGCTGGAATATGAGCATCATCGCGCTTTTCAGAACTATGTCCGGGAGCTGAATCACATGTATCTCAGGCACCCCTGCTTTTGGCAGATAGATGATTCTTGGGAAGGATTTCAATGGATTGTCGCAAATGATCCAATCCAGAATATTGTTATCTTCCGCAGGATTGACGAAAAAGAGAACGAAATTGTCTTTATTTGCAACTTCAGCCCTGTAACGCGCGAGAATTACCGGTTTGGCGTTGTGCGGCCCGGCGGTTATTCTTGCCTGCTCTGTTCCGACGAGGAGCGTTTTGGCGGAAGCGGAAACTTCCCGCTAGTGGTAACATCCTGCGATGATACTCCCTCTCATGGTTTCGAGCAAAGCATTGAGATAACGATACCTCCTCTTAGCGCTCTTTGGCTGGCGCCAAAGAAACAGCACAAGCGCAAACGGAGAGAGCGGTAAAAGTTTTGATGGTTCCTCAAGAAAACCATACCACTAAGCGAGGTGATTGGCCATAGTTAAGAAAAAATGGATCGCAATGATATTGGCCGGCGGCCAGGGAAGCCGATTGTTCGCGCTTACACATAAGCTGGCCAAACCTGCCGTACCTTTCGGCGGCAAATACAGGATTATTGACTTTACCTTGAGCAACTGCGTCAATTCGGGGATCGACACAGTGGGCGTGCTGACCCAGTACCAGCCACTTGAACTAAACGAATACATCGGCAGCGGCCAGCCCTGGGATCTTGACCGGGTGCATGGGGGCGTTTTTGTGCTGCCTCCCTATCAAAAGAGTTCGGGCTCCGACTGGTATACCGGCACCGCCAACGCAATCTATCAAAACATGCAGTTTATACTGCGCTACAGTCCCGATTATGTTCTTATCCTGTCCGGGGATCATGTCTACAAGATGGATTACACCAAAATGCTTGCTTTCCATATAGAAAAGCAGGCGGACTGCACCATCGCCACTCTGGAAGTTCCCAAACACGAAGCCAGCCGCTTCGGGATCCTTGCCAGCGATGAGGACAAGCGGGTCATTGATTTTGAGGAAAAACCCACGCAGCCCAAAAGCTGCGACGCTTCCATGGGCATTTATATTTTTTCCACCAGCGTTTTGGTTAACTATCTTCAGGACGACGACAAGGATCCCATCTCCACCAAGGATTTCGGCAAAAATATAATCCCCGCCATGCTTCACAGCGGCGCGCGGCTTTATTCTTACCAATTTTCGGGGTACTGGAAAGACGTCGGCACTATCGACAGCCTGTGGGAAGCCAACATGGATCTTCTTGATCCTTCCATGCCTTTGGATCTGCAAAGCCCTGATTGGAAAATATATGCCCGCAACGCGGTGCGCCCCCCGCAATATGTCGGTGACAATGCTGTCGTTGAAAACTCAATTGTTTCCGAGGGCGTTGAAATTTTCGGGACAGTGGACTTCTCCGTTCTGTTTCCCGATGTAACCATCGAAGAAGGCGCTATCTTGCGGGATAGCATACTTATGCCCGGATGTGTGATCAAAAAAGGCGCGGTAGTCGATTACGCCATATTGGCCGAGGGATGCGTGATCGGCGAAGGCGCGCGTGTCGGCGCCCGCCCCGAAGACACTCCCGACAAGGATAATTGGGGGATTACAGTCCTTGCCAAAGATATCACGGTGCCCCCTGGCGCGGTGGTTCCGGCCAAGGCTATCGTGGAAGAAAACCGGCCGGTCACGCTCACCTTTGAAACTGAGGAGGGCGCGGTGGTATGAACAATATTCTTGGCATTGTGTTTTCCAACATGCATGAGCAAATGATGAGCGACCTTACTCCCCACCGCTGTATGGGCTCTATTCCCATAGGCGGAAGGTACCGGCTTATTGATTTTGCGCTTTCATCTCTTGTCCATTCGGGAATCAGGGATGTAGGCGTCATCGCTAAAACCAATTATCAAAGCCTGATAGATCATCTGGGCAATGGCCGTGAATGGGATCTGGGACGCAAAAAAGGCGGTCTTGCGATTTTTCCGCCGTTTGCTCATGGCCAAACCGGAATCTATCGCGGCAGAATCGAAGCTTTTCACGGCATCATGGATTTCATAAAAAGCCGGGGAGCGAAGTACATTATATCCGCCGACTGCGACGTGATTATTAATACCACCTTTGATGAAATGTTTGCCTCCCATCTTGACAGCGGCGCCGACATTACCATCATGTATAAAAAGATGGAGCTAAAAGAAAAAAACGCCAAGGACACCTTTGTGCTGGAACTGGGACACAACGGCAAAATTTTGGATGTGCTTGCCAATCCAAACTTGGCCGGTAAGCAGAACGTATATCTGAATATTATGATTATGTCCAAAAGCCTGCTTGAGCATATTGTCGGCAACTGTTACAGCCGCAATCTGTTTAATTTCGAGCGGGACGTCCTTCAGGCGGGGCTTGGGCAGTATCAAATCAACGCTTTCCAGTACACAGGTTATGTTTCGCGGCTTAGTTCCCTTCAATCATATTACAATGCCAATCTTGCTTTGCTTGACGCAAAAGTCCGCCGTGATTTGTTCCCGCGCGGCCTTCCCGTCTACACCAAGATAATGGACGAAGCTCCCGTTCGCTACGGTCTCAGCGCCAAAGTGAACAATTCCCTTTTAGCCGACGGCTGCCTTATCGAGGGAGAAGTCGAGGGCAGTGTGCTGTTTGGCGGCGTAACTGTGGGCAAGGGCGCAAAAGTTAAAAACAGCATCGTTATGCAGGGCGCAGCCATTGGCGAAAACTCCAGCCTGGATTGCGTAATTGCCGACAAAGACGTCGTAATCCGCGATGGTCGTGTGCTGGCAGGGTTTCACACTTATCCGGTATATATATCAAAAGGTTCCATTGTGTGATCGAAGGCTTTTGGGAGCAATCCCCAAAAACAAGCACAAGCAGTTTGCCGGCGGGCTTTACCCCGGCAAACCGCGGTGGGGTAGCCGGGTGGAGCAACCACGAGCGCAGCGCCAACATGTATGAAGGTTGGAGCAACAAAGCCGCTAGCGAACTACACAAACATTCGAGAAAACTATTTAAAAGTTTTTGAAGATTCTAAAGAAACTTTTTGAAAAAAGTTTCTTTGGCGGAATAGCAGAAACGCAAACCCTCAGAGAAGGAGTGAATTTTATGAACATACTGTTTGCAACCAGCGAAGCCGTACCTTTCGTTAAGTCGGGGGGGCTCGCCGACGTTTCAGGATCGCTCGCCAAAGCAATCCGGAATCGCGGATATGCCTGTCGCGTTGTGCTTCCCCTTTACGACAGCATCCCGGATCATCTGCGCGTCGGCATGAAGTTCATCACTTATTTTAATACTCCTCTGGCCTGGCGCAATCAGTACTGCGGCGTTTTTGAAAAAACTTACGGCGGCGTCAAATACTATTTTATGGATAACGAATATTACTTTAAGCGCGGCAGCCTTTACGGTTTTTACGACGACGCCGAACGCTTTGCCTTTTTCTCCCGGGCTGTGCTTGAGATGCTAAGCCATATTGATTTTGTCCCCGACGTCATTCACTGCAACGATTGGCAAACCGCCCTCATTCCCGTATATCTTGAGGTTCTCTATTCCCTCGGCGAAAAATTTCGCTCGATCAAAACCGTATTTACTATCCATAACGTTCAGTACCAGGGCCACTTTGACCGCTGGATTATACAGGATGTTTTAGGTCTGCCTGAAAGCGCAAGCAATATCGTGGATTATAAAAACGCCTGCAACTTTATGAAGGGCGCCATTGAGCAATGCGACGCGCTGACCACAGTAAGCCCGACGTATGCGGAAGAACTGTTGGATCCGTGGTTCGCCCACGGCCTTGATGCGCTTATGCAAGCTAAAAAGCACAAGCTGTACGGCATTCTCAACGGAATCGACGTTAAAGTCTTCGACCCGGCTTCCGACGCCGATATCGCAAAGAAATACACAGCCCATAACATAGATCACAAGGCTGAGAACAAAGCTGTGCTACAAAAGCTAATGGGGCTGGATCAAGACCATGATACATTACTTATAGGCATGGTGAGCAGGCTGGTTTCTCACAAAGGATTGGATCTTATAAAATTCGCTTTCCCGCGACTTATGGAAATGCCGGTACAGCTTGCCGTCCTTGGTTCCGGCGATGAGGAGTATGAAGAATTTTTGCGCGGCGAAGCTTCCAAGTACCCGGGCAGAGTTGGCGTCCACCTGGGATTTGATGAAGCCCTCTCGCGAAAAGTTTACGCGGGAGCCGATATATTTCTTATGCCCAGCCGCAGCGAACCTTGCGGCCTCAGCCAGATGATTGCAATGCGGTACGGAACTATTCCCGTGGTTCGTATTACCGGCGGGCTTGCCGACAGCGTGCGCGATTTTGGCGGCGAAAACGGAAATGGCTATACCTTTTGTACATACAACGCGGACGATAAGCTTGGCGCTGTCGGCCGCGCCCTTGACGACTACTCGGATAAGGACCTTTGGGCCGATCGGGTAAAGGCGGCAATGCAATGCGATTTTTCCTGGGGACGTTCGGCTGCCGAATACATTGGCCTGTATCAGAAGCTATTGGGGATAGTGCAATGAATTGTGTGAATGTTAAAGAGTGTGCTTGCCCGAAAGCGGACTGCCCCAATCACAGCAAATGCTGTGATTGCGTGGTAAAACACAGGGAAACCGACAGCCTGCCGTTTTGTCTGTTTCCTGATAACAACGGCGATAAAAGCGTGGCAGGTTATTATCGCAAACTGAAAGAGCGGTTCGAAGCGTAACCCTGCCCTTTGCAAACAATCGCGCCCCCGGCCCATTCAGGGCCGGGGGCGCTTCGCTTTTTCGCGCTATTCGTCTTCTGGTTCCAGCAGGCCGTAATTGCCGTCATTGCGTCTATAGACCACGCAAATCTCTCCGCTGTCCATATTGCGGAACATATAGAAGTTGTGGCCGAGCAGGTTCATTTGCAAAATAGCTTCTTCCACATCAATTGGCTTTATCGGAAACCGCTTGGATTTTACCACTTCGTAAGTGTCCTGCGTTCCAATAAAGTCATCGTTATAACCTGGATCAAACGCCGTGTGATGCAGGCGTTTTTCCAGTTTGGTTTTGTTCTTGATAATCTGGCGGAAGAGGGCGTCCACCACTACATCCAAGCTATCAAGGCGGTTGGTTGTCGTTTTTTCCGCCCGAAAGAACATGCCTCCGGCTTTGATCGTTACCTCTACCGTTTCCCTGCCGTTTTCATGAATTACCGTAACGTTTGCGCTCGCGGTGTCATCGAAAAAGCGATCCAGCTTGGAGAGCTTTTTTTCCAAACTTTCTTTGAATGATTCCCGCACGGTGGTGTTTCTGGCGGTTAGTTTAATATTCATGGATTCAACCTCCTTTGAATTGATGTTTAGTGTTTTTGATTTATTTATTGTATCATAAATTGGTGCGAAATGAAAGCGTATGCCTCATTAAAGATTGAGAAAAAACAGGGTTTTTCCTGCGGAAAAACCCTGCGAATGTTTGTCATGAACGTGCTCCCCGGCGTGTCGAACCCTTTCTCATATCAACAGTGCGCTTGAGATCCGACATCCGATCCTCGCTGGTTTGTTTAAAACGGTTTAGCATATCTTCAAAAGAAGTTGCTTCCGCCACAGGTTTTTTGCCTTGCCATCCCGAATCCCTAAAGGAGCGGGCAGACTGCGGGCGCTGCGACGGCGGACGCGGGCCTTGCGGCGCTGCAGGTGGCGCCTGCGTTTCCATGCATTTTTTTATTGACAGGCTTACTTTTCCATCCGGCGATACCTTTAGGATTTTTACTTTGACAATCTGGTTTTCGCTTAAATGGTCGCTGATTTCCTTGACATACGCGGTACTGACCTCAGAGATATGTACCATCCCGGTTTTCCCGCCCGGCAACTCTACAAACGCCCCAAACTTTGTGATCCCTGTTACCTTGCCCTCAACAATCGCGCCAATCTCAAGCTGCATATTGAAAAGTTTTCCTCCTTGGTATCTCCCAAATAAAATTTATTTATGAATGAAGCTTTCGCTTTTCATGCCGCAAGTTTGCGCCTAACTGCCTGAAATGTCTATGTAAACAGTCTCGTCCGGAGCTATAAACCCTAATCTTTCCCGCGCGATGCGCTCTATGTACATCTGATCCATCCCTTGGGCCAACTGCCTTTCAAGCTCCTTGTTTGCTATGCGCTGAATTTCGACCCTTTGCTCAAGCTCGACAAGCTGACGTCTTCGGTTGGCCAGATTTATTTGCATGTCAATAAGAAGCACCGAAGCGTAAATTACAAACGCAAAGACGCCTATTCTCAGCAAAAAACTTTTACGCCCGCGCTTTTTTGGGGGCTTTTCTCTTGACATGTTCGTTGACATCCGGCTTTGTCGTCCTTTGTTTTTTTGTGCGCTTTTTTGCCACTTTACCCAAAAGCGAACTCTTTAGCTGATTATACAATATTTTGTGCCTAACTTTCAAGACATATTTGCATCTTTGGGCAGTTTTTTTAAACCGATTGCCCAAAAATCGCGCCGGGCGCATTAATAATACAACAATATTGTAAAATAACCACCAAACAGGAAATAAAATCCACCGATAGGCCGCTCGCAGTACCGCCTTAACCGCCCGAATTATTGCGCCGCTCAAGCCCATTATCAAAATACTCAGGGAGTAAAAATAAATCACCATCCCCAAAATCGTCCCGATAAATATAAAAAACCGCAGCTGGCCGTCGATTACGCGCATAAGAAAAAAAAATGTGCTGACAGCGCAGGCCAAGAAAAACAATACGTCCTCGATGAAAACTATCCATCTCGGTACAGGTATGGCGATGCGAGTGATCCGAAAAGCATCGTAAAGTAATCCGAAAGCGCCACCCAAAAACAAGGATTGTAAAAAGATCATAGTTTGTTCCGCCAGGTAGATTCCCAATCGTATCCTCTCCTATCGGAATAACTTCGATAGTAAGCCCGAACCCTTTTGCGGGCGGCTCTCGGAATAGCTGACGCTTTCGATTTCCCCTTCCATTGTCAGATCGCCGGAGTTTACGTCAATCTTATTAATATGCAAATTAACGCCTTTTATGGCCAATTCCCCAAGCTCGGTAAACAATATGACGCTTTGATCGTCAAAACTGTCGATATCCATTACCCCTGTGACCGTGACGTTTTTGCGGCTTTCTATTATGATATTGTGGGCTGTTTTGAATACCTTTTTTTCCTGCGCCATAAGAGCACCTCCCAATGCAATATGCCTTGTTTACATGTATATGGCTATATCAGGGCTTGTATGCTTTATATGGGAATTGGAAAAAGGGAATTGGCAACGCTTTACTTTAGCGCACTGCTAATTCCCTTTTTTTCTGCTGTCAATTCTGAGCGCAGCGAAGAATCTTAAGGCCCTTCGCGTAGTTTACCTTTGAGCGAAGCGAAGGGCTCAGGGTGACAAAAACGAAGGTTACGATTCTATAACTTCATAAAGGCCGGTGGCGCCATCCTTGGCTACATGCTCCTTAACCGCAAGCACCTTTATCTTCAAAGGGCGCTGCCCCAATCCGATATCTATGATATCCCCCTCTTTGACTTCGTAAGACGCCCTTGCCGCTTTGCCGTTGACCGCAACCCGCCCCGCGTCACAAGCCTCATTGGCGATCGTGCGGCGTTTTATCAGCCGGGATACTTTCAGATATTTGTCCAGCCGCAA
>Ga0123355_10014001_pt1 | contig 12509 bp, 11 predicted proteins | sample TergutEmb28metaG_3_FD_89872 | JGI IMG/M metagenome (GOLD analysis project Ga0123355, IMG submission 89872) | Embiratermes neotenicus P1 segment gut microbial communities from Petit-Saut dam, French Guiana - Emb289 P1 | ecosystem: Host-associated > Arthropoda: Insects > Digestive system > Gut ...
CGACATTTCCACTGTCACATTCAATTGCACAGAGTTTCTCTTCTAGAGTATCCTGCACTCTTTGTCGTTGAACATATAATTTCTCCAAATCCCACTGTGGTCTTCTCTTCTGGAACCTTATAAATTTCTTCAATCTGGTGCAATTCTTGGCAACAAGTAAGTTGTGGTCAGAGTCAATATCTGCCCCAGGCATTGTCTGCACATCCTTCACACTGTTTCTGAATCGATGTTTTACAAGTATGTAGTCCAACTGATGTTGACTCCGATCTCCTGGTGCCTTCCATGTGTACAGTCTTCTTTTATGCTTTCTGAACCATGTGTTGGTGACAATCAGTCCATTTCTTTCACAAAATTTAATAAGCATTTGACCTCTGTGATTCTTTCTTCCTAGACCATGTGGTCCAACAATGTTCCTATATGATTCATCTCCAACAACAATATTCCAGTCCCCCATTATGATGGGGTTTGTGTCACCCTTTCCATCTTCTTCGAGAATTTCTTCAATTACGTCATACAACTCTTCCACTTCATCATCTTCATGCTCTGATGTTGGCATGTACACTTGCATCATCAAAATATTTATCGGCTCTGCCTGTAATTTAATAGCAATAATTCTGTCATTATAAACAATCTTCTTAACAACACTTCTCACTACACTTTCATGCACCACTATTGCCACACCTTTTTCAGCCCGTTCACCTCCGGAATAATACATTGTATAATCACAACTTCTTAATTCACCTTGTCCTTTCCATCGTAATTCACTGACGCCTAGAATTGGTACCTCATTCTTCTGCATTTCCTGTTTCAAATTTTCCAATTTGCCTCCATGATTCAAAGTTCTTACATTCCACGTTCCAATCTTGTAGCTGTGCTGTTCCTTCTTTTCATTCTTGCTGTAGTTCTTGCTGCTGGATATTTCCCCTAGAAACACTCCCCCCCCAGAGATCCGAATGGGGGAGTAGTTTATCTCCGGATTGTTTTGTCTCCAGAGGAAGCATCTCGCATATATATATATATGTATCTCTGTTTTTGGAAAGAGACTATCCATGAAAAGTGCTAATGTGGTAGTTTTTCCATTTGCTTTCCACATCACAGTACAGCAGCCGTTAAAACCACTCTGGTCACGCCTGTTGCTATATGATCTTGAACCATCTCAAGCATCATTTGCTCTGCGCTTTAAGTCGTTACTGATGATGCTGCTTCCGGTATCAGAGGAATTTTTTAATTGAAGTTCTTTCTTCTAGGTATCTCTCTTCGTCTGGTTCCTACCCTCTTGACCTGCCCGGCTTGCGAAACCCTGCTGGTAGCAAAGCTACCGCCAGCGTAGCTCTCAGGGTTACTGGAACTCACAAGGTGTAGATACCATCGGGGGGATAAGGTGCATATAAATTAAACAAAATTGGTCCAATGGCGTACTTACTCCAAAGTGCCCACAAATTTATTAAACCATGTTCATCATCTTAGAAAGAATTTTAACACAACATTGATTTAAATGTAAAGACATTTTCTCTTTTGTCTTATAAATTCTCAAAATTATTAACTGAGTATAAACATTTTACATATTTTGAATTTTAACTGAAATAACCAGCACAATTGTGTAATCACATGTAATAACTTTGCAATAACCCACCTACCAGCATATACACCTGCAGACAGCAAACCAAAGCTGCAACACGCTGGGCAAGAATGTATCATAATCATCACCCGACAGCAGTAATAAACGGATATAATTTTAATTGACACAGTGGTCATGAACATACTATTAAAATATTTCAATATTCATATTAGTAAACTCTCTCTCAGATCTGTGTCATGTCTTTCTTTTAACAAGTACAACTACAAGTACTGGTTTGAATGTATAACATAATTTGCTTCTATACATTTTACAAAAATGTATTTTTCTGTGTGGACACACTGTTAAGTTGTGCAAACAAAACACAAGCCAAAATTCCTATTCAGTATACATTCTTTCAGGGTCACAAAAAAGACCAACACAAAATATTCAGTAACAAATATTTTAAAATTCCATCCAACACAACATGCCTTCTATTTAAGAACAGCTACATTTTCAGTCTTAACAGACCATCAACACAATATTTAAAAAACAAGGTAAAAAATTTAGTACATATGGATTTGCCATATATAATAATTATATGTTCGTTAATTCATTAGGGATTCCACTCCAACACCCATCCCATACAAAGCTCTGTCTAACATGAGCAAGGTGTGCATACAATAATCCCCCTAACATATACCCATACATCTAGGACAAAATACAGCAACATCTTACCGAAATTAATATCCATAACAGGCAATAAGGTCCAGCAGCTTCTGCAGTTAGTACAGGGAATGCACACAAGTTAGTGCCTGTAGCAGGTGACACACTAGTAACTAGAACTCTGTCTGTGATGTGACATCAAGTACCGCACAAGGTCACAGCCAGAGTTCTGGCACTAATGTGCCATACTATGCAGCAAGCCAAGCACAAACTTTTAACTCGCATGCAGTTATCACTTCACCAATTAAAGCAACAATATTAGGCAAAGCATCAAGTGTTGTAAGTAAGCAGTCACTTGCAAAGCTGTTGATGTTAATCAGCAAAATATGCAATACATGATGAACCAAGACATAACAAATCCAACATAAACCAGACATCTCCTTCTCATCCTACAATGCAATTATCAACTGCTAAAAATATGTAGTGCCTAGCAGTTACAGAAATAATGAAAAGGTAGGAGTACAGAAAACATGGGATAAGTGGGTCCATGTCACCACGGCATAGCGTGTCCTCAGGTTTCAGATTGAGGAACAGCCTCCGATATGGAGGGTAGCTGTGAATATATTGAACAAGCAGTTGCAGACAGCTGACAAGGGGTGGTCCTCCAGCTTGGGGGTTGGGTGAGGTGCTAACAACTCCTCTCTGTTGAAACGTATTTTGTTATGAAATATTCACAGACAAAGCCTTGGACCTGGACTGATACTTTGGTACAATCTAAGTAACAAAAGAGGGACATGAGATTTGGTATTTGGAATGTTAGGAGCTTGTATAGGGCAGGTTCGTTTACAGCAGCAGCTAGGGAACTGGCTAGATATAAATTAGATATAGTGGGTGTACAGGAGGTTAGGTGGGACAGAGAGGGCACGGTAGGGGCAGGGGATTATAATTTTTTTTATGGAAAAGGAAATGAGAATCATCAATTGGGAAAAGGATTCTTTGTACACCACAGAATAGTATCAGCAGTTAAAGAGAGTAGAGTTTGTTAGTGATAGGGTGTCATATATAGTTCTGAGAGGTCGCTGGTGTAATATCATTGTTCTAAACGTGCATGCAACAAGTGAGGAGAAAAGTGATGATTCAAAAGACAGTCTTTATGAGGAACTAGAGCAGGTTTTTGATCACTTTCCTAAGTACCACATTAAAATTCTATTAGAAGATTTTAATACAAAAGTGGGAAGAGAGAATATTTTCAATCCAACAATTGGTAACGACAGTCTACATCAGGATAGTAATGATAATGGTGTTAGAATAGCAAACTTTGCCACAACAAAAAATTCAGTTGTTAAGAACACGATGTTCCCACACCAAAACATTTGTAAGTACAACTGGACCTCTCCTGATTGAAAGACTCACAACCAGATTGATCACATATTGATTGATAGAAGATGGCATTTGAACATATTAGATGTATGAAGTTTCAGATGAGCTAACTGTGATACTGATGACTATCTGGTGGTTGCAAAATTTAGGGAAAGATTGACAGTAAGTAAACAAGCAGCACAGAGGTTTGATGGGGAAAGATTTAATCTCAGGAAGCTGAATGAGCTGGAGATTAGGAAAAAGTATCAGATTGAGATTACAAACAGGTTTGAATCTTTGCAGAACTTAAATGATGATGAGGACATAAATAGGGCTTGGGAGAACATTAAAGAGAACATCGAAGCCTCAGCTAAAGAGAGTCTAAGTCTGCAAGAATTGAAGCAGCATAAACCAAGGTTTGATGAAGACTGTTTAGGTTTTTTAGATCAAAGGAAGCAGGCTAAAATGCTTTGGATACATGACCCAAGCCAAAGCAATGTAGATAATCTGAACAATGTAAGATGTGATGCTAGCAGGCATTTCAGGAATAAAAAGAAAGAATATCTGTAAGCTAAAATTGAGGAAATTTAAACTAACAGTAAGATAAAAAATATTAGGGACTTGTGTAGGGGCATCAACAACTTTAAGAAGGGTTACCAGCCTAGAACTAATATAGTAAAGGATGACAAAGGTGATTTGGTTGAAGACTCCCACATTATTTTGGCTAGGTGGAGGAACTATTTCTCCCAGATATTGAATGTACATGGGATTAATGATGTTAGGCAGACAGAAATACACACAGTAGAACCATTAGTGCCTGAGTCAAGTGCCTCTGAGTTTGAGTTGCCTATTGAAAAGCTAAAAAGTCACAAATCACCAGGTATTGATCAGATCCCAGCATAATTGATTAAAGCAGGGGTAAGACAATTTGCTGTGAGATTAATAAACTTATCATTTCTCTTTGGAATAAGGAAGAATTGCCTGAGGAGTGGAAGGAGTCAATCATAGTACCTATCTATAAGAATGGCGATAAAACAGTAATTATAGCGGCATATCACTTTTGCCAACTACGTACAAAATGTTATCCAACATCCTGCTCTCAAGGTTAGTTCCATATGCAGAGGAAATTATTGGGGATCATCAATGTGGATTTCAACGCAGCAGGTCAACTACTGATTACATATTCTGCATTCGTCAAATACTTGAGAAAAAATGGGAATAAAATGAAGCAGTGCATCAGCTCTTTATAGACTTCAAGTAAGCTTATGATTCGGTTAGAAGGGAGGTGTTATATAACATTCTCATTGAGTTTGGTATCCCCATGAAACTGGTAAGGCTAATAAAAATGTGTCTGAGTGAAATATAGCAGAGTCCGGGTAGGCAAGAATTTGTCCGTGTTTCCTATTAGTAATGGTTTGGAACAAGGAGATGCTCTATCACAATTGCTTTTCAACTTTGCTTCACAGTAAGCTATTAGGATTCAGGTAAACCAGGATGACTTGAAATTAAATGGTACACACCAGCTTCTGATTTATGCCGATGATGTTAATATATTGGGAGGAAGCGCACATACTTTAAAGGAAAACAAAGAAGCTTTGATAGTAGCTAGTAAAGAGACTGGACTAGAAGTAAATGCGGACAAAACTAAGTACACGGTCATGTCTCAAGATCAGGATGCAGGACAATGTCACAGTATGAAAACTGACAATATTTCCTTTGAAAGGGTGGAAGAGTTCAAATATTTGGGAACAACTTTAACAAATCAAAATTCTATTCAGGAAGAAATTAAGAGCAGACTGGAGTCAGGGAATGCTCGCTATAATTTGGTGCAGAATCTTTTGTCTTCCAGTTTGCTATCCAAAATTTTAAACATTAAGATATACAGAACTATAATTTTGCCAGTTGTTTTATATGGGTGTGAAACTTGGTCGCTGACATTGAGGGAGGAACATAGGCTGAGGGTGCTTGAAAATAAGGAGAATATTTGGGCCTAAGAGGGATGAGGTAACAGGGGAGTGGAGGAAACTACATAATGAGGAGCATAATGATCTGTACTGCTCACCCAATATTGTGGAAGTGATAAAATCAAGAAGAATGAGATGGGCAGGGCATATGGCGCATATGGGGGAGGGGAGAGGCGTGTACAGGGTTTTGGTGGGGAAACCTGAGGGAAAGAGACCACTGGGGAGACCCAGGCGCAGATGTGAGGACAATATTAAAATGGATCTTCAGGAAGTGGGTCGTGAGGGTATGGACTGGATTGAGCTGGCTCAGGATAGGGACAGGTGGCGGGCACTTGTGAATGCAGTAATGCTTCGGGTTCCATAAAATGCGGGGAATTTCTTGATTAGCTGCAAACCGGTTAGCGTCTCAAGAAGGACTCTGCTCCATGGCATAAGTAAGTAAGTAAGGAGTACAGAAAAAAATATGGTCCAGAACTTCCTGATCAAACCTTGCAGTGAAATTATCATGCCCACCAGCTGTTCTTGACACTTTTGAAGCATATCATAAAAGCAAAATGTGACCTACAACAATACTTTTATTCCTCCTTAATTTAAGCATCGGTGTAAGGCAGCACACTTAACATCACTGTAAAGTATTTATTCTCAGTCTGTTGGCTGTAACCTGACTCATGTGATTATTTTTCACTGTGGGAAGTGAAGAGCCTAGAAACACAATGTACTTACAAAACATCAGACTTGAATCATGCAATTTCAATGAAAATAGAATAAAATGAAAACAGACAATAAGAAAAATGTACCTCATCCTATCATTCTAAAGACCTTGGTCTCTGAAATGAAGGTTTAAAGTTTTCCCCTTGGTATGGTTATAATACAGGTTGCCTTGTTTACTATTGCAGGCTAGTTGTTGAACGGTGAATTGTGTGGAAACATAATGCAGGGGTTTCTGATTCACTTCCTATTGAAGCAAAATTTCTGTTTAATGATTGACAAGTGAGATGTAACAATTTATTTCTTTAACACAATTTGCCACAGTAACTTATTTTTAAGGCCCACCATGAAACAAAACACTGAAAAATGCATCGATTCTGTATATTGTCTGTTCATTATAAATGCCTGTATGTTTCAGTCGTACAGTCATTTAAGAGGTTTAATATACACTGCCAGCTGCTTAATGTATGATGCCCTATGCCACCCTCACCCGTCATGGACTGACACATTTAGTTGATTCAAACTGACTATCCAACATGCCATATCATCAGAACACTGTATTACATTCACATACTCATACAGTGGGGTTACACACTATACCAGACAAGTGCAACTTACAATGAAACAACAAATATGGCTACAATCTTCCCCATAAGATTTATATACGTGAAATTTTATTAATAAATTGAAGCTGTTTATGTTGCACACGACTTACGCACCACGAGGTACATCAGACTGAAACAGACAGGAATTCAACAATGTTCAGAAGACACTATACCCTACACGCACAAAACAGAATCTGCCATTTTCTGCACTAAGCTGAATGGCAGGTACATGGAATTTTTATGTCTTATTCCCCAACAAGCTGATGCAATGGGAAATGTGTACAGGAGAAATTATATCAAGGACCCCTTGTAGCTGTGAGGAAGGAATCAATTTTCATAACTGGGATCACCCCTGCTTCCTGCCAGGCAATTGGGATCCAGTTCTCTGACCACACAGAGTTGCATATGGACTGCATATATAGGTGGAAGGTCAGACAGCATCTGGTTATGGATACTGTGGGGCCAGGAGACTAGTCATTACAGCAATCCCAAGGACTTTGTCAGTATTAAACACAGTCTTGCATGGCTCTGTAAGCCAAGAATAGAAATTCAGTGGCAATAACTCAGCACTGTCCTTAAAAACTTAATAAAGTTGCAATTTGTGAAACAGAAGAAAAGCTATGCAAATAGATAAATGACAAGCAATACAAGGTAGATTTTGATTTCCACAGTCAATGTGTTTGTGAAAACTACCAAATAAATCAAATACACATACAGCAAAAACAATTCTCACATATAAAAGCACAGAAATGTCTGGGATGGGGGAAGGTTTCATGAATTTGTCCACACATCACCACTGGAATTTAAAACTGTAATCAGTGTCTCGAACCATCGCAGCTAGTGGACATGTTTTGTGTGCTCACCAGCAAGTACCCTACTTCCATACATGTGCTGGTTACATTCTTCCGCTAGCTCATGGCAGCTAGCAAAAAATTGTGTTCAGTTTGCAAAAACGTTTTCTATGGGGGGTAAAAAACAAAACACTGTGGTATATGTGATTTGCATTTCCATTGTTCATGTGTACAAATCAAAGTGATCAGTTGTTTTTCACTTTTACTGGGAAATCTTCGTACAAATGTATGGCATGTACCAAGCTCCTGAGATCTACTAGGAACAATGATATACCAGTCAAACCTAGCACTCCTTGTCAGCATCGGATGCTACAAAGAAAGTTATATTCCCGGACAGGCAATTAAATTTGCCAGAACTTACGAGCAATGGGTCCCTCCATGTTCACATTGAAACAATGAGGCTCAATGGGCAGACAACTATTAATTTAGTTGAGAAGCTCTTGCTTATGGTCACCAATTTAACCACCCAACTTCAGAGTGACAAAACTGTCTTGAAAGCCCATATCTCTGAATTGCAAGACATTCTGTCCACAAAGTCATGCCATACAGAAGCAGCAACTGGGAATGTCCTCCAAACCTGAAGCCATGTCATACAAAGACATCCTTGCAAGTAGTCAACATCAACAGGTAAGGAATGTGAATACATCCAAAAGCTCCAGGAATCTAATTAGTACTATCCAGAAACACACAGCTGCGAATGCAGTAGCTGAAGTCCCTGCTACAGATACAGTGATACCTCGGCTAACGAAGATAATTCGTTCCGGAATCACATTCGTTAGCCGAAACACACATACAGACGGAAAAGATAAGCTCCTGGAATGGTCCAACAGTTCATGTTTGCTGCTTTATGTTAGCGCGCGCATCCACTAAAACATTCGTTAGCCGAGTCCGAAAAACAGCGAAAAAAATCTTCGTTAGCCAAAAAATTCGCTAGCAGGATCACTCGTTAGCCGAGGTATCACTGTATAATGGACTCTGCTCATGTTACTAATTCACCTGGCAATCCTGCTGAAGATGGCTACACTACGATGACGATGAAAAAATGTGGTGATGTTAAGGCAGTGACGTTTAGTGAAAATAACAAAATACGGAAAAACTTTAGAACCCCAATGTACAGGGTGTGAAATTCCTCATCCCATCCTATTGTTTCCAAACAGATTAAAACTATAGCTTTCTTTGTGTCAAGTTTTTACCCACAAGTCTCCGTACGTGACGTTGAGAACTCCTGATGTCATTTCTCCTTTAGTTAGTTCTCCATGTCAAGTTCTTTCTATTTATTTTGACCTCAGAAGTGCAAGTGAACTTGTCTCACACATTATTTTACCTCACAAGCTTTGTGCTCATGGGCTTTCTGATGGTCATGTACATTGGTTTCATAGTTACCTTTCTAATCAACAATCTTCTGCATGCATGTTAGTCACTTTTTCATTACCTTTCGAAGTCTTTTCGGGGGTCCCACAGTTTTATTCTTAACATATTAATTAATGCCCCCTGTAATGTAATTAAGCATTCTAAATACTTATTATTTGCTGAAGATGTTAAAATTTTTCATGCCATAAATTTCACTGATGATGACATTTTGTTGCAAACGTCTACTGAATATACACAAAGTTTAATTATGGGACTCCTCTATAACCTGTACAGACACTATCAAAGACCTTCGGGTAGAACTTGATTCAAAAATTAATTTCCACGCACACATCGACTATATTTTCTCCCAATCCATATGGATGTTGGGCTTCCTATGCACTATAACTTATTCCTTTTCTACTTTTTCACAGGTTACTAATATTGTATTTAACTCTAGTTAGACTCAAACTCTACTATGCCTCAACTGTATGAAATTCTGTAACGTCTACTGTTGCCAAAAAACTGAAACACGTTGGAACACATTCAGCAGAAGTTTGTAGCAATGTATCAATATCTTTTCTTTCAATATGGTTATGTTACTTACAAGGATTTTCTGAAATTTCTAAAGCTTCATACTTTGCACAACTGAAGACTATCTCAATACACTATTTTTTATTGCTGTTTATTCAGGCTGCAAATGTTACCCATCTCTTTTGGATACTATTGGTATTCACATTCTTCCTCACAATTTCAGGAACTCTTCCCTGTATACTGCTACTTGCAATAACGCTCTTTCAGCTAGAAGTGTTTCAGCAGCTAACAATGTGGGCAAGGATATCACCTCCTTTAGGAAATCTGTTACTTGCATAAAACAAATTCTGCACTAATCCACATCATTTTTATATCAAGTTATCCATGTTTTTTGGGGGTTTTGGCTTTTGCCTTAACACTTTATATCGATTTTCCTACCATATTCTTTTTGTTTTGTTTGTTAATGTTTTGTTTTTGTGTATTTGTCTGTTTCATGTGTGTCCTGTTTATTGTCACATGTTAATTTGTGTCTGTATGTTGTGCTGTTTCTGTTTAACTGGCTATTTGCTGTTGACGTGGCACATTTAAAAGCAAGAATTGAACTGAAATGAATTAAACTACACCTAAATTGATAAAACACATAAGCCCAAATTCATGTACATCAAAACCAAGAAAACTGACAACTTCTTCAATTGGGTGGTATGAAAAAGGGATAAATGGTATTCTTCCTGTGCACAAAATTCATAAAAAAGTGCTTCCCCATACATTCTGTAAAATAAAAAGCTACATACAAAGAAAATAACTTAGCAGCATCACATTCAAATTTCAAATCACAATATAATATGCAAGGCTATAAAATACATACACACTTCACCAAAAGGAACAAAAATCATACTCTTCCCTCAAATATTTCATCCATTGTCAGCATTATGCAGCTGTAAATTTTCGTGATCTTAAACAAGTGGGTAAAGACATACGGTGTTCCAAAAGTTGTGGACATTACTGCAGTAAATGATTTCCTAGGTGTTAGTGACTCTAAAGCATGGATCCTAGACTTCATGGTTATGGTGCAATGGTTGTTTTGTTTTTAATTTTTGTAAACACACTCCTGTAAACTATGCATCACAACTCAAGCTACAACAACTTAAACAAGCGGACAGGTGATAATAATCAAATACAGACTTATCACTGGCAATTCAAGGCCTTTTTTCTACCTGACTCACCCAGCTAGCCAGTACAGTAGTCAATGCAATTTAGAAGAACATCTCACTACCAATTCTGTCTTGGTGCAATCTGCTACATTCAAGATGCCATTCACTTTTTTAATTGCAGAGTATGCCGATATGGTTCTGCATATGGTTATGTTAGTAATGCAGTTCATGCCACACCAGAATACCAACAACATGCCCCAAACTGTAGAGTACCAAACGGAAGAGTGTTTGCTCAAGTTTACTAGCATTGCAAGACACCATTACTTCCCCGCATTTGCATTACAGCTGAGGGTGAGTGCAATCAATATCTCAATGAACAATGAAACATTGTTCAGAAGGTACAGTGCAGTCCGCATACTAGTACCAATATCTGAAGAACTGCAAGCCATCTTAATGTTCACCCATACGAGAGAAGGGAGAACACTGCATGCAAAGGGCATGTACCCACACCAAAAGCAGTGAGTGCAACATCATGGGCTAGACAATTATGGTCAGAAGCTGGAATTTCGCAAATCGCTCAATGGCAATTGCCAGACTTCAGTACACTGGATTATTGTGTATAACAATTGACGAAAGAAACTGTCTACGGTTTGCATGTTAGAACATGAGAAGCATAGCCCGGCTGTTTTAGATATGACAGAACATATCACGAACAGTCAGTGGCAGTTCCAACAACCAATGATTACTGTTCACAACCAAGGGGCAAGGTGTGCTGCAGCCAGCAGTGGGATTTTCAAAAAACTGCTTTAAGCACAGGTGACAGTAAATTAAAGCCAATATGATGAAGTTAAAATAAATTTAGTTTTTAAATTTATCTGGTATTGTGGTGGTCATTTGATTCCATATCTCTTCATTAATCCTTACCTTATTCAAAATTAGACACACATTTATACGAACTTTTTTGATCACAAAGACCTAGGAAATCACCCCTTGTAGTCAACACCCACAACATACTGAAGAGCTTCACAAACCTCAAAATGCTGTTTTCAAATATTTATATACTACAACTTTCACATAAATTCACAGCTTAAAAGTGTGTGAAATATGCAATGCAGAACATTGCTTCAAAAACACTTCCTCTCTCACAGCTTTTCTGCAGCCTGAATCCAATATTTTACACATCCAAATATTTTATAATCTAAAATAAACTGCTCTTACAGATACTTTCCCTCTACATACAGAACTTTCATTTTTGAGGTGCATCCTAATACATTGCATTCATGCATTACACTTGCATTGTACAAATCATGTAATAAACTAGGAATTACAACATATAAAAATGGTGATTCTAAATGCTACAGGGTCTGCCAATTTTATAAATTTAAATTATAAAGACACTTCAGTCTTGTCCTATCTGGCAGCCTTCCTTTATCCAGCCAATAATATTATTCAAATGAGACTCATACAAAAAAAAATCATTGCAACAGTATCTTCTAACAAAAAAGAAACTCCATATTGGAAATTGTACCAGACCTTCAAGTTGACTTGACATTATTTCATTCCCAATCTCCAAAATACTTCTGCTTCTACCATACTTTTTCCCAGAATAATCACTGACAACACACTTAACAGGACTCGACATAAATGACCACAACGGACATACTTGACAATCACTGCCAAGCAGCCCACAGGAAAAAAAAAAAAGAAAGAAAAAAAAACAACACAGAAAGACCCTCCAAAAAAAAAACAAGAAAAAATAAAAAACAAAA
>Ga0123355_10014002_pt1 | contig 12509 bp, 13 predicted proteins | sample TergutEmb28metaG_3_FD_89872 | JGI IMG/M metagenome (GOLD analysis project Ga0123355, IMG submission 89872) | Embiratermes neotenicus P1 segment gut microbial communities from Petit-Saut dam, French Guiana - Emb289 P1 | ecosystem: Host-associated > Arthropoda: Insects > Digestive system > Gut ...
AATTGGTTCGCGAAATATTTACGTTTTTCGAAAAGCATGCACAGAATTTAAATGCCCGCTCAGAAAAATTCGGCGAGCTGGGACTTACAGCTGGGATTTAATTCGGTACGCTAAAGGTTAACAGAATTAAAATACCAGCTTATTCCTTAAATTAATCTAATCTTCATTTAACTCTCTGTAGTGTTGTCACCTTGCATGCCATAAAGGCATATGAGGGAGTATACACAGATTGGGGCTTTAACAAGTCCAACAACACATAAATTGACACTTTGAATACGAGGCATCTCTGTAGGCTAGGGTCACTGAAAACAGTGGTGCACAAATTAGCAGTTTAGGTTAGATTTAGTGGGAGTACAGGTGGTCAGATGGGAAAAGAGTGGTGAGCCAGTAGAGAATTATACTGTTTTCCATGGAAAGGGAAACTATAAACCACGAATTAGGGACACCATTTTTTTTGGTACATAGGAGAACTACAACAGCTGTTCAGAGAAACCCAACTGCTGATGTTAGTGTCTATATGGCATACACTGTGCTAAGGGGTCACAGATGTGCTATTGCTATCCCGAATGTTATTGATGAAGTCAGCATCATGTTTGGTGTCTACAATGTTCAGTGATAAGCAACAGTTGGTTTTCAGACTTGGTGTTCCTAACACTTCTTGGCAATACTTGTACTGATGTATTGGCTGATTTGTCCTATAATAGGAGTATGGGTTTGATATTCACTAAAACTAAGTAGTAACTTTATTGGTGTTCAAGAATACATTTTATGTCTAATCACTGGTAAACCCATAACAGACAGCTGCTACACAATAGATGTACTAAGCTACCTGGAGTAGAGCACATGGAGATCTGTAAACTGCAGTAATTGCCTGCGCTGTCTCCATGGTTACATGATTAAACTGGCATAACTGCTGCTGCCACAGTCTGAGGAGACCATTGCCACTCTTATCTACACGAACACAGTAACGAGAGTCTCCCGCTGCATACCACTGCAGGTTTTCCTGTTCTCGATGTTTCTCATATCTATGAACAATAAGAATAAATATTACAATTCTTATTATATTTAAATAACATATACAATTTGTTCATTATTTGTATTGTGGGTTTTTTGGATATGAAACTGAACAGTATAGTAGATAAATGCCAATAATTGGAATTACATATTGCCTCTATATTCAGAGTAAATCTGATCATAATACAAGAAACTTTTAACAACTAAAAACCTGATTAAGCCAAGATTTTCATTTTATAGTATCAAAATTTTTCTACCCCAAAGATGATGTACTAGTCTCCTCCGAAACACTAGTAAATTTCTACCAGAAAAATGGCATCACATCCCAGCAGATAATCTTCATAGTCAATGCCATAAGAACTTCATGTCTCACACAGAAATCATAACTTGTAGTCCCTAGTTTGAAATGCAGGAATATTATTTTCTCTGACTCCATGCATCAGTTTACATGCTGGCTGTTTTGCTCGACAACAGGCATGGCAGTAATTGTTATTATTCCATAGTTTAACACACTACTGTTAATATTATAGTCATATATAAAATTGGCACTGGAAATGGTTTCCTCCAGCTTAGCGACACATGTAATCACATATTAAAGTTCTGTTAGTAAAACTCTAAACTGAGCCATGCTAGGACTTGTGACAAGCTCCAATCCTACTGCAGTTACAAGTAGCTTCCCCTTTTGTAGAGGTCTACAACCTTCCTGTCAGACTCCAGACTCCCATGTTAATTGGCCCTGAACTCTGAATTCACAGTCCTGTGTGTTCCTCAGGACAGGGGACATAACTGGCCAGATAATGAAATTCTGTCCAACTGGGGTGATAATTTTAAATTATGTTCAAAAGATGGAGTTCCTCCTACCCAAAGCCCATGTCAAGTCACTTATATCCCGGTTCACCGTTTTTTACATTGTGTTTCAGCCTGCAGGACAACAGACTAATAGGACAACATGCCTTAGCCTCGGTATAATTGGAATATTGGGGTTTTGGGACAAACGTCATCTTATCCTGCCACCAAGCCTCCCATAAATCCAACCCCTCGTCCATACCTCGGGGTATCGTAGATTCATACTCTGCTCTACTTTGGATCACGTGGGAGGTGGTAACAGTTGTGGAGGGTATACCCTGATGGGGGTTGCCATGACACATGCTGGCCAATGGGGCTCTGGTCTACCCAAGCCAAGGTGGAAGGTATCGTGTCAAAGGCTGCACGGCACTGGGGCAGAGACAGCAGTGTCAAACGATCCCCATGGGGATCCAGGCCGCACCCCATTGTATGTAGGCTTTCTGTCTGCGTGGGGCTCCGTGGATGGTGACCTTATGTTTTTCCCCATATGTATGTAGGAGGGCTCCTTTTTGGGGACTCCAGCAGACATACATGAATGAATGAATGAATGAATGAGAAGTAGACCAGTGGCTCTGGTGACAGAGTATCGCTGTCCATGGGGAACCTGTTAGGGAACATGGAGGGGCCTCCCTTACCGGGGACTCTGAGGGAAAGATAAAAAGAGATATATTAAGTGAGAGGTAAAAATGCCCTGTAAGCAGGTATCTCTCTCCATAGGGGCCCCATTGGGGAACCTGGAGGGGATTCACTTGCCAGGACACTTTGAGGGAAAAAGGTAGCATAACTGGTTTCTTTTTTTGGACCCAGAGGATGTTAAGATTTTAGAAAATGTGGTACTGAGGAGGAAACATCAGTCCACATTTTGTGCGAGTGTGAGGCCTTAGCTTCACATACCTATCTGGGTTCCTTCTTTTTGGACACTGAAGATATCAGGAAACTAAGTACAGGGGACCATCAGGAACTTTGCTAAAGGAACAGGGCTCCTCTAATTTAGTATAGAATATGGGGCACAAAGGACCAGTCTTAAGGACTAAGTGCACTGGGCCCAGAAGGGCTCTATTCTATCCTGCCACCAAGCTTTGGGGATATACTGTCTTGCTAGGCAGGCTCTAAACATACAGCACAGATGAGTCATTCACTGATGAACTGCTTGTTGCAACATTGCAGGTACAATTCCATCAATCCCTGTCAAATTGAATGGTTTGAATTACCTTATCACATTTCTATTTTAGACTGATAGACAGTTCCCAGTCCTACCTGTAAGCAGCAAATGCTCTGAGAATTGCCTGCCCCTGTCCTTCCAAGGTCATTTATTATACAGCAGACCCTGGAAAATTAACTCTGTATAGTGCCCTCAAGGTTTCTTTTACATATTGTTATATCAGCTACCAGGCAGTTTGAAAACAACCCATCCTGTTGTCTGAATGACTAGAAATGATCCTTGTGAGTGGCCCTGTCATGTAAATCCTTGATCCCCTGACCTTACACCTCGGCTTCGATGCAGCATTGTCCCTAGTGGCTGCTGATAGACATTATACCCTCTTCACAGTGGGGATGTCAAAGGTTGGGTTTTGGTGGGGATTACCACTATATACTTCAGCTTTTAATGTGTCCCATATATCAGAAAAATGCATGCTTTCAGATGTTTCATAAAATGATGCTACAACACTTTTTGTTATGTTATTAAAAACACTCTAAATAGCACACAATGTTTGCAGTGTGAGATGTCATACTGTCTGGCTGAAAAAAGGCACTGTTTCTGTCATAAACATGATGGTGTTCAAAAAATGGTGTCAGAATATGCATTACATACCAGTTGAAATAAGTGTTGCTACCTTGTCAGCATACTACACACCAGCTTTAACACCAAGCAATGCCCCTTTGTGGACTCACATGGCATTTTCTGCAGACCTGTGTTTTGAGTTGAAAGGCATGTTCATCACAAGTGCAGGCTCAATTTCTCCAGAATGAACCCCACAAACAAGCTTGTTCACAAAATTCTGTGTTCCTTCATGATCTGCGTTGTAGAGTTTGTGAATCACAGCTGTCTTATATGAATTCAGTTGCCACAGTTATGTTGCTACCATCTAAAATAAAAACTGTTGCTGCAAAACTTTCCAAATATTTGTATGCTGTTTTACCGTACATAACTGGCATATTGGGAAACTTTCATCTCGACTCAAAATGATATTTCTTGTAGGAACTGCATTTATTGTGTGTGTGTGTGTGTGTGCACGTGCGCCAGTGCCTGCATGTGTGCGTGTACATGTGTGAGAGGGGGAGAGAGAGAGAGAAAATAAGCTGACCAGTGGGACTGTTGTACAGCATACACAACCTGCTGTCACATGACTAATGACATTAGTCATGTACACTAATGACACTGTAAAAGTACAGTACACAATATGTGGGAACACACTCATTACCAGTGAACACCTGCTTATTGACACGTTACTTTCTTAAATTTCAGCTGATAAAAATATCCTACTAACTTAAAAGGAGCTTCTGCAACAGCCTTTGAGAACTGCCTAATGAAGGCTCCAAGTTCATGAGGTTCCTCCACCAGTCTGTGGGAACAGTTGGCAAAGAGATGAAGCTCTGTCAATGCAGCCTCCCATTCATCCTTAGACACTCTAGGAGCACATTCGAAATTTTCCTTCTTCTTCTTGTTTTTCACTTTTCCTTGTTTTCCTAGGACTTTTGCCCTCTGTCCTTGCTTCATGAAAATCTTCTGGTGCCTAACAAGCATAAAGAATTTACATATGTCAATAACAAAATTTCTGACAATTGCCTGCTTAATTAAGGAACAGATTATGGTGTCACAAGATGAAATGGCAGCAGGTTTTTGCAATAAACCACTTAAATATGAACATGCAGCAATTTCACACAGCAAAGATGTGCATAAATCTGTTATTCTAGGATGTTCTTGGACAAGCATCAAAATACAGTACTGTGCCATAAGCAAATGACTCATGTGAGATATAAGGTTCTCAAGCTGTGCTGCTGAAGACATCATGCTGGGACATCAACTGATAAAGAGTTACCAATATTTTAAAGGCCACATTCTAGCAAAACATAGGTAACCGTTTACCAACTGATACTGTGAAACATTCCAGAAGATTTGACCTTTCCACTTTTTTGTGTTTGAAACCACATATGTAACTTTTTAAAATTGTAACATGTTAAAGCAGTGTCCATCAACCACATGCAGAACTCATGAACAGTGGTGGCTGGCTGATGCTTTAATGTCTCCACTTGCTGCTGCTGCTGCTGGTATGGTTGGAACCATATGTATCAAAGTGTAAGTGCCTGTTATTTTAGGAAGATACTGTCTTCATACCAGTGTTCACAAGATGGCTACTGGTTTACCACAGATATCTTACTCCTTTTGGTGTGACTTCAATTCACATCTGATGTGTATTCAGGAGCCGGTTTTTAACAGGCTGTTCCCCAACATGTAAGGGTGATTTGATAAATAAGCAGACTTTGCACACTGCACAGCATGATAACCAAGTTATTTGGCCTATACCCCAGAGTTGTTGAGACAGGCATCCCACAGTATCATGAGTCCATTACACAACATCTGTAGCAGTCCTGTGGCCGTCAGTGAAGCCACGATGCGATTGCTTTCTGTACATCTGCATCCAAAGCGAAGCAGTGATCTTTCTGTGTATTTTCCATATGCCTGAACACATGATAGTCACAGGGGGGAAAGACTGAACTGTAGGGGGGATGTGGAAGAACTTCCCTCTAAAACTGTTGCAGCTTCTCATGTGTGGTTCCTGCAGAGTACGGTCTGGCACTGTTATGGAGGAGAATGACTCCATGTGATAATACGCCAGGTCTCTTAGCCTTTATTGTGATAAAGTGTTCCTGGGTGTGACCACAGCAGTCAGCATTAACAGTGATGCCCCTGGGTAACCAGTCTATCAGCAGAGGTCCCTGGATAATTGAAGAACAATGTCAGCATCACCTTACCAGCAGCGGGTATGGCACAACTCTTGTTTGGGCAGGGAAATGAGTGAAGTTTCCACTGTTGATTCATGTTTAGTCTCTGTATCATAGTGCAAACACCAGGACTTGTCCCCTCTGACAATATGATACAAAAACTAGTCTTCCTCTCTTCCATACCATAGCAGATGTTCCAAGCAGATACCCATGCGAGCTGCCTTCTGTTTGTCATTTAAACTCTTTAGCACCAATAACGCATAAATCTTCCAGTACCCCAGAACTTGTGACGATGTGATGCACACATTCCATACTGATGCCAATGTGTGCACCTTTATGCCGGTTCATTACACAACAATCATACTGCACCATTTGATCCATGTTGGCATGTGTGTCTGGGACCATAATGTGGGGTGGATGACCAGGCCATGCCAGGTCCTCAGTGCTGCTCCTACCTTCTTTGAACCTCTTGCACCAATCAAACACTGATGTACGCTGCAGTCATCGCCATACACAAGCTTCACTCGAGAATGAATGTCTACTGGTTTTGCAACTACCACACACGGAAACTGGATGATGAAGCGTGCCTGTCGTCCACTAAGCAGCATGCTGTTGTGCAGAGATCACACACAGGAGCCTCCTTATGACATGTGCTGTGCCTGTCTTGGTCAGTAGTGACCACTGTCAGACTAAATGAGAATGATTACAATTACATTACACCTTACTTGGCAATACATGTTGTCCGCTTATTTATCAAACAACATACATTCAGAAAATCTTTCTGCCAACAACACAGTTGCACCTAATGATTCACATAACAACAATTTCAACAAAGTCTTACTATTACCACTGATTCAATGAAACTAGTAGAATATCATTAAAAAATGAAGATTACTATCTTCTGGGATGTGGCACTACATAGCCAGGCAGAAATTAAACAGTTAAACTGTAGTGGTGGGCTCAGAGTTCTGTCCATGAAGAATGGGCTGTGGACAAACAGTGAATGGACACAAAAATCCATATTACTGCATGTCAGGATGCTGTCACACATTTTTCCTCTCCAACCCTGTATGGACATGCACAATTGAGAATGAACTGGAGTGGGGATAACCAGGCCTGTTCATCCTGCTTATGGATGTGACAGTTCCCTGCCTTTCTGACACTGCAGTGCACATTAATAAGTCTCTAGGTTCTCCAGTGAGTTAAGTCCTGTGAAGCCACAGTCTCTTGGAAAGTAGGGGGGGGGGGGGCTCTTTGACAAGAAGCAACATAACAGAGTCACATTACCACTGGTTTATTTAGAACTGGTATGGCCTTGATTTGACTTCTTTACTGTTACAGGTTAGCCTGTTAGCAAAAGTGAACTGTTTGTTAGACATTTCACATTATTCTTTGATTATGCATGAACATGCCTATGGTTTCCTTTGATACATACATACATATATACACACACATTTATTTTGTTAAAATTTTACATACTTTAGTATTTATTTTATTAATGATTCACAATTACTCTGTGGGTATGAAGCCATGACAGTGTAGAGTGGGACTGCCAAATGTTTCAGTGATGTTATAGAACTAGAAACTACACCCTCTATCTTCATTTCTGTTATACTCAAGTATATATTGTAGGTTCCTCTCAAAACTACATGGTATAACTTCCCAGAAGACCGTAACATTCATAGGCACTGCTGCGAGAACCTCAAATCTCACAAGATCAGAAATGTGAAGTGGTTTTGACAACCATCATCAGCCTCATTTCACCAACCCAACACAGGCTTGGAATCTGATTTTCTGATAAACCAATAAGTGCACTGCATTAAATAGTTACAAGCAATAAGTCATTATCCAAATAATGAACATTTTCTTTAACTTTATCATCCTGAAATAAATGAATATTTTGTATCATGTTTCCTATAACATTTTCAAAATACATTTAAAAGTGCTCTGCATGGGCATTAAATATTGCTAAATTATTAAAAAAATAACAAATGACTGTACTTCAGTACCAGTGGAGGTTTTCTGACACATTCTTGTCTCACACACACCTCCCCTCTGTGTAGTGTACACTACTACCCCACAGCCCCTCGTGCCAGCTGTCTGGACAAAGTACTGGTACTACACGATTTTCATAAGCTTCTTAAACACCATTATCTGAGATACTGGCTTCAAATGTATGCTGATAGACTCCTCCATGATTGTAGTTTCAGTGACTCAGATCAGCTTCTTTCAAGACACAGAAGTGTGTATGCCACACTTTTGTGATGGAAAGTGCAACCAGCCTTTCTTTTATTGCAGCTGACAACTGAGATCACACACAATGAACTATCATGTCTCTCACCCAGCATGCAGTTCTGAATGTATCAATGAGCTCTGATCATAGTTAACCGATGTTTAGTGTGTCCCAAGCATAGTGGAAAATCATGGACAGAAATATACTACAATGTACTGCTGAATATGCAATGCAAGATTTTGTATAGGGCAGAGTTTTGAAGTGCATCACACATTAAATAAATTACTGGGAGTGACAGTAGCATTCAGTTTCAGTGGTAGTAACAAAAAAACCTTTTCTTTATGCAGTGTGAAGACTGCAGTGGCCTTTTAGTAACTATAAATTTCATAATTCTGGCCTCAAAATTTCCACCTGCACCATCAGACTCCAAATAAACATAAGATATGGCAACACATCTGCTACTGTGATTAAAAATTTCATAACATTTTGACAAAAAAATAATGTAATTTTAAATTTTTTCCAAGATTCTTAAAATCAGCTGGCAGGGGTATTTCATGTTTTAAATGTTGATTGGAGGAAAAGTGTTACATCTGTTTATTCCACATCTTACTCTGAGAATGTTTCATGCAAAAATCACGACACACAATTTGTTTCTGTGTACTACACATGAAGTCCAAGCATTAAATTTTGTAAAGAACTGTGAACATGAACATTTTTCAATCTATATCTGTGTTCACAAAACACACCTACACCCAGCAACCACAGTGCTTGCTGAACTACCAGCCAAGCCATTTTTTACATTACAGAGTTACTTTGTATTGTACTTCCAAAATGTAATTTTCTCCTAAACTATTGTATGTAGATGAAATTTCATATGGCACAGGCTGGAAGTTTTAGTACTATTTTAGGGTGTGGTATTTTGTGTCACACATTCCTGGATGGCAGGGAACTACACATTGTGTACGTGCTACGCAGTGTAACACCCCCAGTCTTTACCATTCTGACTCACCAGATTCCTCTCACAACCACCTGCATTTTTAGTATTGTGTTATTACATACAATCATCCACATCCACCAACTAATGCATTTGTTGGTTTATGTGGATAATTACCAACAATATTGTCTGAATGGGAATTTCATATATCATTTAGTGGCTCAAGTGGAAACCACAAAATCTGTCTGCACTTTTATTGCACTATGCTCTTATCCAACCACACCTGGAAGCAGTAGCTTGAACAAAATAACCTTACTAACCATGGTCGCAGCACTGGTTATGAGTACCAATTTGGAACTGGAAAACCTGTTAATATGAAGGTGACTCAAAAAGTTAAATAAATTTGCCTCTAAGAGGTGCTGCAATTGACACACTGCAAAACCTAACACTTGTCTCAGTAGCTACATAATGGGCATTGTTACTTGGCATCACGTAAAAACTGATTTCCTTATCACATGTTCCTAACACATACAGTGACAAGCTCCCTGGGAATTTGACTTCGGGGGCAGCAAGATACTCCAAAATGTCAGTAGCTATTTATCAATCAAGAAGGTTTCATATCTGGAATATATGAACCTGCATCAGTGCCACTGTGAGAACCTTGCATTATTTCTGTGTGAACTGCACACTGGCTCAATTCTCACCTAAAATATTCCTGTGCACCATATACCACCAGTGTGAGCTTCTTGTGAGGTGCCATGAGTTGTATGGACTTTATACGATCTGTCAGCTCTCTAGTGTGAATCAGCGTTATAACTTTGTCCCAGGCCCACACAATCAGCATTTCTGCCTCTTCTTCCTTTCTGCTCCTTATATGCACCTACAAAATACTGCAGTTAATAACTTGATCATTTTAACTACTCTAACAGAGTCCAGTCATTATAAAAAAACCATAATGCATGAAGCTGGAGAAAAATGAATAATGAGGAGTGCCATGATTTGTACTCCTTGCCATTAAATTAGTGATCCAACCAATGAAGATGAAACTGGCTGGAAATGTTGCACATTTGGAAGAAACGTGCATACAGGGTTGTGGTTGGAAAATCTGAAGGAAAGAGGAAAGACAGTACTTGGAAAACCTAACTGCAGATGCGAGGATAATATTAAAATGTATCTTAGTGAAAAAGAATGGCAGAATCCAGACTGGAAGCATCTGGCTGAGGTGGCTGAGGATAGGTACCAGTGGTGGACTCTTGTGTCATGATAATAAACCTTCAGATTTTATACGATGCAGTGAATTTCTTGAATGGCTGAAGACCTGTTAGCTTCTCAAGAAAGACTCTAATTCATGGAGTTAGTTTTGGTGCACCTCAATTTTTTTATTTTTATTTCTAAACCTGCAAACTTCCACACTAGCACAGACTGACACAAACCAATACACACGTGTAATATCAGTCTGTAATTTTTGTACCTTTGAAAGTTATTTTAAAGATATATATACCATCAGTACAAATTTTATATTGCAAACAATTGTAAGACTCTCCTGATCACCCAATAATTAAAGGCTATTTCTTTCTTAGTGCATGCATTAAATTCTTTGTAACCAACAATGTTTCAGCAGCATGGTGGCACCAACAAATTCTAACACAGTGCAATATTTTGCATTTCTTCAAACACATTAGAACTGAAAAGAAATTAATCATCACTTTCATAACATTTCTTACCCCCATCACAAAAAATTATGTGCAGACAGCATGAGAATTATACACAGGAGTACTTTAAGTTAAAGTCTAATTAATTAAAACTGAGAGAAATAAAGCACAAATCTTCCCCATTATGGATTCCTTTACACTGCTGTAATGCAATAAATTTAACATCTACAGTGCTAAATAAACTATACTAAAAATGTAGAAATATACTTGTAATTATTAATCATATAAAAATATTATTATGGTCTGGATGAGTGTATTAAGTATAGTGATCGAGCTTCAGGCTGGATGATCTAGGATGCAATTCCCAGAAGGCATAAGAGATTTTTCTCTTCTCCAAAGTGTCTAGATCAGTTGCGGAGCCCACCCAGCAACCTACTCAATGGCTACCAGGAGTAAAATGGCTGTGTTGTGAAGGTGACCACTCACCTCCAGCTAGTGCTGACGTTAAGAATGAGTGGAGCTATATACTTCTAGTCCCTTGATATTCCTTCACAATATGAATAGAAACAACTTTATCTTTTTTTTAATAAAAAATATTTTAATATAATCTTGAAGCAGATCTTTAAATCTGATGGTTGTTGCATCATTCAAAAAATCAACCTCAATAGCATACCAACAGACAACAATAAAGTGGAATAATTCTGACTAATGCTGCAGTGGTAACAAAACCTGAACACTGCTTATAAATATTCACATACTGATACTCTTATACATGTGCATGTGAGTTCTGAGATATGTCACAGTTGCCACATGTAACTGGTATAAATTGCTGAATCACATTTGAACTCTTACATGGAATGATTCTTTAACCTTCATCCGACGAACACACCGGATCATTTTAAATCCTCATCTTACGAACGCACCAAACCACCGGCCATTTAAATGCCCTGCACACTCATGTACAGGCTTAGAATTATAGCCCCACTCATTTTCTCCACATTATATAGTGGTTTGTGGTCAGATTCACGCTCCAGCCACTTTACCAAATAAAGTACACATGCGCCTCATGAACACCAAATTGCTACTCAGTCTGTACTCTTCGAAACAGCTGTATGCTTTTTTTTATGCTAAGCAACTGAATCATTCCAATCCAAAGCCTCCTTCACTCTGATAAGCGTTGCCGTTACAGGAATTCCGTTTGTGACGGTGTGCTTCATATAACAAGTTGCTTGTTATGTACTCTGCTCTGAACTAAAGAATTGCTTATTAGGCGACTGATATACAAGCTGTTCCATGCATGGTCATAACAGAGACCACTTTATGTTTGCAGTCACAGGATATATTACTGCTAGAAGGGACTAATCACCAACTGTCGGTATATGATAACATGCAAATATTATACAGGTTCTCTATGTCAGTCTTTCAGTTCATTTCGGTTTCTGGTCCATTACAGGACACTTCGAAAAATAAGATAAACAGGATGCATAAACTCACCCACACAAATAAATATAGGCTAAATTTTGAGGTCAAGACTTTCCCATGCCTTACTTGTATGCAGAACATGAGAATTTGATGACTTGGCCACGAAACAAATTACTGTTGTGGCATTGACTGACCAAACAGGAAGGGCATGCCACAGAACTTAGGCTCCAAGAGAATGACATGGGGCGACCTTTAAGTACTGACTAGGGGTGACTTGACAGCCATACTGTGGAGGGACAAACGCGACATACGTATTTTGACGAACATCCATGACCCACCTGCAAAGGATTATTTCTGTGATAATAACGGGAAGGCCATAAAGCCGCAAATTGTGGCGGATTATAACCGCCACATGGGCTATGTAGATAAGACAGATAGAATGGCAAATTCCTATTCTATTAAC
>Ga0123355_10014005_pt1 | contig 12507 bp, 6 predicted proteins | sample TergutEmb28metaG_3_FD_89872 | JGI IMG/M metagenome (GOLD analysis project Ga0123355, IMG submission 89872) | Embiratermes neotenicus P1 segment gut microbial communities from Petit-Saut dam, French Guiana - Emb289 P1 | ecosystem: Host-associated > Arthropoda: Insects > Digestive system > Gut ...
GCGTTGAAGAAGATTCAAGTACGTTGACGCGTTGATGAGGATTCAAGTACGTTGAAGCGTTGAAGAATATTCAAGTACGTTGAAGCGTTGATGAGGATTCAAGTACGTTGACGCGTTGATGACGATTCAAGTACGTTGAAGCGTTGATGAAGATTCAAGTGCGCTGAAGCATTGAGGAAAATTCAAGTATATTGAAGCGTTGATGAGGATTCAAGTACGTTGAAGCGTTGAAGAATATTCAAGTACGTTGACGCGTTGATGAGGATTCAAGTAGGTTGACGCGTTGATGACGATTCAAGTACGTTGAAGCATTGATGAGGATTCAAGTACATTGAAGCGTTGATGAAGATTCAAGTGCGCTGAAGCATTGAGGAAGATTCAAGTACGTTGAAGCGTTGATGAGGATTCAAGTACATTGAAGCGTTGAAGAAGATTCAAGTACGTTGACGCGTTGATGAGGATTCAAGTACGTTGAAGCGTTGAAGAAGATTCAAGTACGTTGAAGCGTTGAAGAATATTCAAGTACGTTGACGCGTTGATGAGGATTCAAGTACGTTGACGCGTTGATGAGGATTCAAGTACGTTGACGCGTTGATGACGATTCAAGTAGTTGACGCGTTTATGAAGAATCAAGTACGTTGACGCGTTGATGAGGATTCAAGGACGTTGACGCATTGATGAGGATTCAAGTACGTTGACGCGTTTATGAAGATTCAATTACGTTGACGTTTTGATGAAGATTCAAGTACTTTGACGCGTTGATGATGATTCAATTACGTTGATGTATTTATGAGGATTCAATTACGTTGACTCGTTTATGAAGATTGAATTACGTTGACGCGTTGATGAGGATTCAATTACGTTGACGCGCTTTGAGGATTCAAGTATGTTGACGCGTTGATGAGGATTCAAGTACCTTGACGTGTTGATGAGGAATCAATTATGCCGGTCCGTTCAGTAGTGCTGACAAGTTGTTTTCGTCTTCGTCAAATCTACGTGTATTTCTATTTAACTATTTAATTTTGAAATCTGTGCAGTAAAATTCGTACCAATATAATCTTGACGGAACTGTATCTATATATGTTTTATTACTTTTTTAGGGGAATTTGCAAAATTGAGAAAAGCGACTATTAGCTTCGTCATGTCTGTCCGTAGTTCTTAAAGTGCAGTTGAACTGGTTGTAGATAATTTCAAGTTCATATTATATTCTGAATTCAATTGTCTTACAACTATACAAAGGAAAAAGCATTTTAGCATATGCAAATAAACTGAGTATCTATCGATTTCGTCATGCTTCCACTCCCCTCGCCACCCCGCATTTCCACCCTCTTTATTGCGTGAAAAATGAAAGTAAAATGTTCCTTTAAACTAGACAAAATATTAAAGTCTTTCATTATGAACATCCGGATTTCCTGAAAGATTTTTCACGGTAATTCAATGTGGACTAACTCAGTTTTCTTTACACGGGAGAAAGACTATAAATTGAAAGAACATTGTGTCAACTGCAATGTGACGTCTTGCGATCTATGTAACCCCACGGCCACTACGGCGTTTGATTGAACTAACAGCAGCGAAAGATATTTGCTAAGGATAAGGGGATATCAAAATGTTAAGTACACGCCATAATAATAATAATAATAATAATAATAATTTGGATATAAATAACCTAGAAACATTGGTTGTTTCAGTTGTATAATTGTAAATACCCTGTATACATGTAGCAATGAATATTAATAATAATATCTCTCTCAATGCTATTCGGTTTTCACGTGTAATTCTGTAAGGCAAAACTTGAAAATTCTTAAAATATATCTTAAAAAGCCTCACAGTTCGTCCGTTTTCAGAATATAACTTCAAAACAGCACCTACTCTCTTCGGCTTCTCAATGGATTTCGTAAGTGTCTTTATCCTTTGGCTGGAAGACTTTCGACTTACAAAAGTGAAGGTTTGTCTGTTCTTAAGAAGGCATTATGAAGGCGTAGAGGAAGAAAGGAGCTAAATTTCAATACTTTCTGTCATTTTGTGTTATTTCAAAGCATATCCTTTTGTGATGCTAAAACTCACTAGATTGTTTTAAGTTAATAAAATCCAACTATAGAATAGTTAAAATTGGTCACTCCCTCGAACGGACGGATGTTCAACGTATGTGTTTCTCTTGTAGGTAAAAGAGGATCGATTTGCTAAGATCGACTTTCCCCCTTGCATATCACGTCGCGTCAAATGTGTAGGCTGCAAGGGCTGTGAAGACAAAAATCCACACTTTTTAATCATCCACAGTCGGTGAAGATAAAATTGGCCGGTTCTGACACCGTCAAAAGCAAGTAATTTAGCCGTGTCGGAGCACAAGATCAGAGTGGTATGATCATATACCCCTCTTTCGTTAGAACTTAATGTTTAGCCTATTTACGGATAACGGAAAATGAAAGGAAAGAAGCTGACTAGATTCGTGCACATTACTTTCCCTAAAACGACGCTTCTTTTGATGAATAGAGAATGGTTTAAAGTGACTTCAAGCATTAAAAATTTGAATGGAAGCATCACGATGTGCTTGTAACGTAATATAATATTAAATAGTGTACGTCAGCACAACCACTTTATTACTTAAGGTAATTATAAGCCTTCTAATTGCCTTGCGTAATAAAGTGATTGTGCTGACGTACACTATTTAATATTATATTTAAAATTTGTTCATAAGAACGCATTTGTAGATCTGATATAATTATGATTTTATGAATTTCTGGACTGATATTGCGTCAATATTTAGGGTTGTTGATAAAGGAGGGCTTTTCGTGCAAAAGGCAAGAAAAACTCTATAGCCAGGCACTATACGGAAATAGAATATTGAGATGCCTGTATCGCTTGCCAGCTCTCTCGAAAGCAGGTCTGTAACCATATATTTATATGTGTCCTACATGAATAATGAATTTATGCGGGCACCTATGCGAAAAATTGTCAACTTTCAAAAATCGAAAAAGTGCTCACTTAGGAACTGAAAGAGTTCTCACTCAAGCTGCAAATGCGTGGTACAAATTTCCACGTCACTCTTAAACGTAAAAACTGTAGTAAACTGTCGAAGGAATACAGCCAGTACAATTTTCAGATATTCATGGTGATTTTCTTTCCAATTCCGTCGCAATTTGTATAAAAATAACTCTGAGTGCACCGTAATAAATTCTGGCTAGAAAGAGAGAGTTCTGTGTCCTTTAAATAGCTGCATCTCTTACTGTAGGATGATCCATATGAAGAACTTAACCGCTGTTCAGGTTACAAGTCAAGTGGTAATAATTGCTATGTACCTTACTATTGTTTTATTTGAAGAAGGTTCATTTGTTAAGACTGTAGAGTGTTGGATGATAGGGTTATAGTGACGAACTGAAATTATGGGTAAGTCGACATGGCCCATTTAATATACTATCTCACGATTCCTGTGTAGAGACTCAGCAAACAAAAGAGAAACTTCAGTCAGTGTATCGGGACTCTAGGTTGAATTTTGGAATAGGGGTAACCAAAACACGAAGCAAGGAGTTTAACGACGGCTGCGACATTCGGTGAAACTGATGAAATGAATACAGTGTTTCGTAAAACATATGTATGTGTGTGTGTGTGTATATATGTATGTTGCATGTATATATATATATATATATATATAAAGTGTATTAAATTCCCATTTGCCTACCCTGCTGCTTTGATGTTTAGACCTATGGAATTCCGACTTAAAACTGCTCTTAAGCAGATTGCACTATAGCTTTAACAATGCCTATATTATTTCGTTGTTATGTTCGTCACGTATTCCCCTTGTAAAACTCTATACATTAAATTTGCAGATTTTTATTTTTCTATGTATTTTTAATTTCTGCTTCAAATGATCGATCGTTTGAGGAAAAATATTTTAGTTTCACGTAAAGTATCGGTTACATTAAACATATTCAAATCTTAATTACATAACCCTAGCGTATTATAGTGCAGATTGAATTAATACTAGAGTTAATTAAAATGTGATCAGAAGTTTCGTCCATGAAGCATGAGAAGAGCTGGAAAGACGCTCTCGTAAAGGGGTTTACAAAAATTTAGTTATCAGTATGTGATGTACGACCAAATGAAAATGTATTCATCGCATTTCCTAGAATAATTATTAATCAGTTAGCCTGACTAAAAATGAAAATGGCTAACTAATATTATGAAAAATCTGTCATAACGAATTGGACAAAATTTGATAAACTATTCACTGCACACATTAAAAAATAACTTTGTTGCGACATGTAAAGCGGACTTTGTCTGGAATAAATGTGGCCGAAAACTGGTATTGCCGAATAAGGTTTATTGCATTTCCATCACAAAAAGTTTCAACACATTCCATACAAATGTTTACGACAAACATAAATAGATTGTGTCCGTAAGTAAAGCTCCACATATTATATCTTCCTTGTCCACTTACGCTACTTTCTTCCATTCTTAAAAGTTGTCTAGAACTCCATTTTCGAATATCAGCGATCTGTTATTCCCTCAAAGAAAGAGATCGTTTTTCAATTCAAACGCCTAGGAACGACATAAGAAGTTAGTTGATATTACTAGAGAAATACCTGTCCCTTCTTCTTCGTTTTTGTATTCTGCGGTGTCCGATTTCCGAATCACTCAGAGGCAATCACACGTGCATCTCAAGCTTGGTCTGTACAATAAATTTTACGTGAGGTTTGTTTACTGAAGCATGGTTCGGAAAGTAGGGTAAGAAATCCACTTAATTCACGAAATCTACGTGTAGCTCTCTAAGTTCTCTCTCTCTCTCTCTCTCTCTCTCTCTTATTATAAGCTTCGCTTCTAATACAATCCTTTAAGAATGTTCTCAGAAATAGCACTCTTAACCCATTTTATTCCCGGCAGTGTTTCCACTTCCATAACTAACGATTAATTTGTAGCTATATCACATACAATTACCATGTTCTTCTCCATTTCCCATTAGAGTTTCTCCTTATTATTGTCTTCGTATGGGTTGCGCTTTACCCCTTAGCGGCTGAGACAGGCCACGCACGTATGTCAAACGTTTAGCCATATGTTTGTTACTAAATGCTTATGGCATACATTTCTCTAGTGATCTACTTGTTAAATTTATTTATTTATCTCATTTCCAGATTTCTTATCTGAAAAAATATTGGCCTCTAAATCTAAAATTCTAGCTTTTGATTTATATGGATGCGCAACTTGACTTCCAATGTCGAATGACGATGTAGAATGAGGATGTGTGAGTACAGAATGCTGAGAAAAACAAATAAACCCCAGAAAATGTGGGAAAAATTGCATAATGAGAAGCTATACAAATTTTAATTGAAATAAATATTATTAGGATGATATAGAGGATCGTATGGACAACCCCTGAAGTGTGAACGTTGAGATGTGAAAGACATAAAAGGGCCTGAAGGTACAAGCAGACTTCGGAGACCTAAGCTTAGATACGTAGGTAATGTTCAAGGGGTTCTGACAGAGTTACGACGTAAATAATGGACTGAATTATCTTGCACCCAGTAGCGAGCTCTTTTGGACACGGCAGATATTTTCTTGATGAGTTGAGAATTATGTGGTTGAAAATAAAGACTCTATGGGCCGTGAAATTAAGTCATTAACATAGAACTTTATTTTCCAACCATGGCGATTCGAGCCCGTGTAATTTTTAAGTACCAAGGAAACTGAATTTACGGTTCAGAGATGGCATGGCAGTTATTCCTACAACCAATTCCCCTATTTAAAATATATACTAAATGTTTAAACCTATTAACTAATATTGGAAAATAGACTCCCCACTGCCTATTCCCACAGTTTTAATCCACAATCTCTGCAGACTTATTTCTTTGATCTCTCGTAATCGACAGAAATTATAAGCACCCCTCCTTCATTCTGACTTACCTACAATATTCACGGAAAGCGTACATCTCACTTTAGTAGGTCCACGACATGAGAACACATCAGAAGAAGAAATGTGAGAACAAACTAAGGAAGTAATGATTGAGACATAATCTATACTAACCTCTATCTACTGCGACCACTGTCCCGTGTAGTCTTGATTCGTACACATGTCTGTGACAAGACGCGAAAAAGAAACAAAACAACTGCAACACAACCAGCAACACTGCACGGGCTCGGAACCCGGACTGCATCCTTAAACTTCACGTTATGGCACAAACACATTTGTTGTTGGCTTGTAACGAACGCGTTGCCACGACAACAACAAACCGACCAATAGGGAACGGGCTGGCAACTCGACTATCGATACGTTCCCGGCAATGATACTCGTGGGATATCGACGTGCGAAGGTATCTACTTCGTATCTCGGAGTACTCTGATCCATGCCTCGGAGTGGTATACCGTTGAACTTTTGGGTCGTTGTTTAAGTGCTAGTTCTTTAGAAATGCTGCACGCAGCGCCAGCACTGTAGATCCCCATAAAATTACTGAATTTAGTCTTATGTTGTTTAGTGACACCGTTTCGATTGCCAATGATTACGAGCGTCAAGCAAAAGCATAGATAACCGGTCCCCTCCTTCAACTATTGGCACGATAATAATTGTGACTCGTTCCATGCGCTGGATGGGCCGGGGGGGGGGGTTAGGAGGAAAGTCGGTAGAAATTTGAGGAGCCCGACGATATGGAAGGGGCCCCGGGACCCGAGAATGTTGCTTATGTTTTTGTATTTCTCGGTAGTATCATTATTTGTCGATTAACAATGTAACGCTTTCATACCAAGCCTAAGCGACTGCAAGTGACTGTCAGTCTTTCCGATTTAGTGAAAATATTTTTAACCGATACGCCCATGATGAGAGGGGGAGGGGGGGACAACAAAATTTACCTGGACCCGATCCCGTTCTTGACGGCCATGGACCTGCTTACAATTATTAGATAAATTATTCCCAGACCTCATTAAAAGCAATACATAGCACTGCTTTCTGTTAACAGAAAGGAAGTACCCCCAATAAATTTTAGGACTCTGCATGTTTGAGGAATTCTCTAAGCCCTCTCCCCTCCCTTCAGAGCCACAGGGTCTGCGGTAGTCATATCTAAGCTACTGAAGGTGAGTACCTTTGGTTTTGGAAGGAGGGAGTGGTGGTCTGTTCTTGATATTCACTTGAATAAACTTGACAGGTGTTGATGCTGGGGTGGAGAGTAACCTGCTAAGAGGGGAAGCATCGCACACATACCACCAAGCATTTGCTGTTCATTTTCAAAATGGTCACAGTTGCTGAGGCTATGGATATATCCCCAACAGAGTCGATATTTTGGAATAGGATGTAATGCTCCCTGATGTTTCAGAAGAGACCCTAGCAAGGACCATGTATTCACGACTGCAACCTCATACCATGTTAGGGAGATCAACTAGAAACTCCTTTTTTCATAATTGTATTGTGGCACAGCTATGAATATGTCTAAAGTACTGAAATACTAACATGATATCATGATATATAAAAGTGAAGGAAAATAGTTCAGATTTTGTAACACCATAGATTATAGGCCATGTGTGATACTAAATTGAATTTTACAGCTGGTGACTGATTTTGTTGATCCATAATGCTAGAATGTATCAGTTATACTCCCTGATGATGATCCTTCAATGAATAAAACATGTTGGAGTTAAATATAGTGTTAATAAAGTAGTGATTTAATAATTTATGAGTGCATTTGTTAGTGTTTATTTGTTATAGTGATATCAGTGCACAGATATGAACAAGATACAGTCCAATATATTTACCTTTACTACAACCAAACTAACACTAACACTAACAATAACAGCAACCTATATAGTTACTGTTATTGTTAGTGTAAATATACTGGTGTAGGGAGAGCAGTTAACAGAGAAATAATGCTATGGTAAGTCATACACAATTTGTCCCTTTTTCTGTGTAATTGTTTCTCCATTGAGGTTTTAAGAGTGTCATGAAAGCTAGTTTTTAAATAATAAATCAGTAAAAATGTAGCTTAAAGTGTAACTGATTAGGCACGAGCAAGTTTTCAAAATTTTTCTCATTATTTCATCAGTTCCTGAAGATGAGAGGGAGAAGAAGACTGTAGATTAGTGCTTATAAAATATTGGCTGAGACTGTGTGGGATGAGAAATGGATATAAAAAAAAATCAGTAGGTGGATGGAGTGTCTGAGACATCATTGTCATTGTCATTGTCATTGTTGCTGTTGTTTTTTATGTCATAATTTTTAGTGCTTTATCTCATTGTGGTCTTAATAAATTGCTCTGCTTTTTATTGCATGATGGTTAAAAAGTTTGACTTCTACTAACCCCACAACCACCTAAAGGCTATTAAGTGACCCAGTTTTGGGCTTTTAATAAATGTGATAACAGATGGCTATCTCAAAATATTAAACGGTAATGGATCAGTGGTGACTGATGGAGGTGAAGTGATAAACCGCGTTCTCATCAACACATAAGTAATGTGTATGCAATATTGTAATATGTCACAAAACTTTACAAATTGCAATATTCATAGTAAAATTTTTAGGCACATTTAGGATAGAGTTAATTTGATAGCTCCATTGAAATATGTGATAGATGAATAATGTTGTATATTATGTTTGGGTTATTTAGTAGAATATTGTCATTTATAACTTAATGAAAACCACTTCGCCCCATAAAAGTAAGATGGTGTGGCTTGTCACCTAGGTGCTATAAACCCTTTATATGTACTCTTCACCAAACTTTATAATTCAAAACAACATGCTGCCCGCCAGCAGAAAAGTGTACACCAAGGATCTCCTCTCCTCCTCCTCCCCAACCCCCTTTTTTTTTGGTATTTGAAAAAAAGACAAAAAATTCTAAAAGTAAATACCAGAGACCATTACCAGTATAAAACGAACGTAAATTGAATCTGTGTTTCAATATAGAGCCCCACAACTGTTGTGCGATTTGTAAAAATTTTCGTAAAGGTCGTATTCGTAAAATTCTTAAAAACTTTTACGTTTGGCCAGAAATAGTGGCGTACTAATACGACAAATAATTTGGGCGGGGCTGGAAGAGATGAGAAATACGTAGAACTTTGTGATTGGATAACTTGAAGAGGCCGTTTGGCAGGTCTATGTGCGTAGATTACAGAATAACATTACAACAAAGTTTGATATAATAATATTCATTGCTAAGAAAATGCAGTATATTTGAATACGTTATTGCTGTTCTGAGCAACTCCGAACACGTGGGGGTATAGCTCAGTGGTAGAGCATTCGACTGCAGATCGAGAGGTCCCCGGTTCAAACCCGGGTGCCCCCTGGCCATTTTTTTTATAATTAAATTCAAAATTTTCACATTATTCATTCACCATTTAGTTTTATTTTACTATGCTTCATACGCTGTCATTTGCTACGACAGATTTTCCGTCGATGCAGCTCATATGACGTGTTCCGACCGTTTTTTTTTTTTGTTGCGGATGGTGGTAATGGCGTCAGCAGCGATGTAAATCTTGCGAATAGTGCACACATTTAGTAAACAATTCGTGTTCATTAGTTACTTCCTTTGTAAAAGTCGTTAAATATTAGGCCTGTCAGAAATGAATTTCAACGCAATGTCGGGTGCACGACATCGTAAGTGTAGGTGATCACAGTGAAATAAGTTGTGGTGAACAGATGACTTGGACCTGAGTTTGCTAATTTATATACGTTCCGTTTGGTACATAGTGACACTAAATGTTGCGTGAATTAATTATAAATGTGTTATATGTTGCATTAATTGTTTATTCGATTATATTGGAAGTATGTTATAACAAGTGTAATTGGTAGACGGTTTTGCCGGGTGTTGTTTTGTAGGTTAAGTGACCCATATGCTTACTGTGCATGCATAGATATTTTGTGCAGAGATTCAAACATTGTGTTAGACCGAAGTTTTACCTTACATTACAATTGCGTATTGAGTAGCTTATATTATTATGAAAGCTAGCCGCGATAGTGGCAATGTTGTGTGTACAGCATGCTTAACTTGTTTCACCACATCTTTTTTTTTCATTTGTGATTTAACCTGTCTTGTGATGACCATATTGCAATGATACTGCACCAAGAGTAGAATGTAGTAACATTGTGAACTAAGATATTTTGTTTGTTGATGTTGTGTGATGCTTCTTTTTTATCAAAAGGTGAAGTAATTGTTTGCCAGGTAGTAATGCATAAGCATTAGTTTTATTGTTGTAATTGAAGGTTATGGGAATATTATCAAGTTCCTTCCATGCATAGTGCAAATGAAAACAGTGACTGTCATTTGCTTTTTAACATATGATTGTAGTTTATGTGTAACAATTTTTGCATCCTTTATTTAAAATGTTATATGTAATGATCTCTTAATATGGTTCAGGTTAATGTAATTACCTCAGAATGTGACTTGCAGCAGTTAACATCAGAGGCAATAAAATGTAGAATTTGTATTGAAGAACCCATAATCATGTAAGCCATGCCATTTTTCTCACACCATATAAATTCTTTGTTTCTGGGATAACTGTACTCCTTGCTCTCCATCCCTGCTGAAATACATGTGCATTACAGTTCTAGTACACATCTGCCAAGGCCCTGGGAAGTCTGTCAGAACTTTAGCAGGCATGCCAAGTGTAACTGGGTATAAAGTTAATGGCTCTTGATTTCTTTTATCCATTCATGGGACAATGAATATAGTTTTATATTCCAAATGTTACAAGTAGACAGCTAAGTGAAAGGCTGTCTTTTAGAGAATGAACAGGTGTTAGTTTAGACATACAGGAAGGTTTTAATATTGGACAGTATGTTGTAAATGTTTTTTTGGCACTGTAATATTATTGAACTAAGCATATTTATGTTGACTGTATAGTACCAAAAGATATGTGATATTAATTTTACTTTTCTTTATTCAGCTGCTCAGAAAGGAAGTAGGAAGAAACGTGTGAGTGATACAGCTGCCATGAATGCCCCAGCTTATCCTCCTCCATACAATCCATATGCTTCAGCAGTTCCAGGAAATATGCCATCTAACATGAACATGTATGATGACAGAAATGCAGCTCCACCTCCATATGCTTCTGCTCCAGGTAACACAAGTAACATGGTTGAATGTGAAGGTAACAGTATCCTTTACTGGCACAAAGCCTGTTGAAATTTCAACAGGAAATTTTGTGGTTGTAACAGTTATTATTGAATTAGAAGCATAAGGTCTATTAATGAAACAGTTTCTGTGCACATGTAACATCTTTAATATAAAACAAAGGTTATTAATAATATGTAATTTTAACAGTCCAATTAAATACAATAAAAGGATATCATGTTCTGCTTAGTAACAGTAGAAAATGCTAGTTTTCAATCACATAAAAGGCTTCCAATTTTTTATAATCACTGTTTAATGTTTCAGTGAAACTTAATTATTCAAATGACATTGTGAGTTTGAAAAAAAAAAACCCCAAATGAAATGTTTGTTAATTAGAGATGGCTCATATACAGTTAACAACACTGAATGTGGTGGTCAGCACTTTGAGCATTGTCTGTAGCTCCCCAATGTAAACTTCTGCTGCTGGTTTATTGCAAATAAAGTATGTTTGTTTGGATCACAAGTATAATCTCAGTGCAGTAACTTATAGGACATCATGTATATCATTGCTGATATTAGTACCCTAGCCTTGGTGTGATGTCACTCAGAAACTATTCTTTATCATAATCATGAAATCCTATGTAACTTACTCACAAAACCAACATATGATAGAAGGTAGCTGGGGCAGTTCTGACACTGGTCTATTGCTCTTAGGATTACTTCGTTTTTGGACATGTTACTGTTGGAACCTTTGAGTAGGTGTATCAGCACCTTTTCACCTGAGTATGGAAACCGATTCGGTTTGCAAAACATTGTGTTATGTTGAGAATACTAGAAAATGAGTACCATCTAAAATCAAGTAAACCTGTGTATCCTTGTGGTTTCTTTGGAGAATGCCATTTTTGGAATGGTTATTTAGTCATAGTTGGATAACATCACACTTTTTTTATCAATGTTAAGGCCAAAATGGTATCCATTTGCTGGTTAGGGATATCTTCAAGTGACCAGAAGCTAGAGAACCTTGCTGTAGAACAGATGTCTGACAGGGTTGTGAAAAGTGAGATTACTCACAGTCTTTCTTATCTGATTTATCAGCATTGTTTTCCTATCAAAGTGACTCCATTTATAAACTCCGCATTTTTAAGCACTGCTACCACTTCTGAGATGCATGCAGTAGGTTGTTAGCTGACATGTTGCCTAGGATTTCAGTGGTTGCTTATAACACCTATGTATTGGAGCCCAATTTGTGACCTTGTAGCTCATATTTAACCTTTTGGTGCCAGAATTATTTTTTTAAATTTTAGCACACCCTGTATATAAAATTTGAATAAAACAGGAACCAAATCCGTTAGAATTATGAAAGAAACTGCATTTTGAAGAGGAAAAAACGGAGAGTATACACCATGTTTAAAATATTCAGTACTTATATTTGTTGAATAAATATATAAAATGCAACATTTAGAGGTTAGCGGTGCGGTACGACCAC
>Ga0123355_10014006_pt1 | contig 12507 bp, 5 predicted proteins | sample TergutEmb28metaG_3_FD_89872 | JGI IMG/M metagenome (GOLD analysis project Ga0123355, IMG submission 89872) | Embiratermes neotenicus P1 segment gut microbial communities from Petit-Saut dam, French Guiana - Emb289 P1 | ecosystem: Host-associated > Arthropoda: Insects > Digestive system > Gut ...
CTAGACCCTCCCAGGCCCGACCTAACAGAGTGGGAGCAGCTTGTAGACCGCTATAAAAGTGCCACAGGTACCGTAAATATAGGCCTGATATGCAAATACGAGCTAAGAGATGCCTATCTAAGCGTACAAGAAGCCCTTAAACATGCAGGAATAACCCATGATGTAAGAGTAAGTACAACAATGATTAATGCCGAGTCAATAAATAATAATAACGCTGCCAGTCTGCTTGCCGGCTATGACGGTATTTTAATACCCGGCGGTTATGGTTACAGGGGCGTACCCGGGTTAATAAGTGCGGCGCGGTATGCCAGGGAGGCGAAAGTGCCGTTTTTAGGCATAGGCCAGGGGATGCAGTGCGCAATTATAGAGTTTACCCGCAATGTTGCAGGTATAACAGCCGCCGATACTGCCGAGGATAACAAGGAAACCCCGGTACCGATAATCGAATATATTAACCACCCGGCCGCAGACGCAGAATCACCCGTCCCTATGCGAAGAGGAACCCAGCCTTGCAAATTATCGGCAGATAGCCTTATTTTGCAAGCCTACAGCGAGCCCCTTATATACGAGCGGTTTAGGCATTTGCTCAAATTAAATAACCAATATAGAAGCGAGCTTTCAAACCACGGGCTAATAGAAACCGCCCTATCCCCAGACGAACAGCATGTGGAGGCTATAGAGCTGCCGCTAAACCAGCATCCCTGGTTTGTAGGCGTACAGTTTAGGCCTGAGTTTAAATCACGCATAACCCGCCCAAGCCCGCTAATTAGTGCGTTTCTTGGGGCGGCTATGCTGCATGGGCCAGATTAAAACCCGCTTAAAATCAGGTTTTGATACTTTGGTTGAAGCCGCTTTTGGAGGATGGCATGATTACGTACACCAGCGACATCACACAGGTTAATGAGGACATGCTGCACGGCTTTTTTGTTGACTGGCCAAGCCCTCCTTCCAGGGAGGCGCATATTAGGATTTTAGAGGGCAGCTATCTTGTATGGCTAGCGATAGATACCAAGGCTAACAAAGCCGTGGGGTTTATCAATGCCATATCAGATGGGGTGTTATCGGCATATATCCCGCTATTGGAGGTTTTGCCGGAATATCAAGGCCAAGGAATTGGCAGCCAGCTTGTTGCCCATATGCTTGTGTCACTAAAAAACCTATACATGATAGACTTACTATGCGACCAACATCTACAAAAATATTACGCAAGGTTCGGAATGTGCAATGCCACAGGGTCGATTATGAGAAATTATGACCGGCAAAGTTGTGAAAATCATGAAAAGAGGTAAGCGTATGTATACAAAAATCAAAGACCTATTTCAAAGCCCCAAGGATTATCTGGGCAAAGGAATAACCATAGGCGGCTGGATCCGCACAACAAGAAGCAGCAAAGGCGTAGGTTTTATAGAGCTTAACGACGGCACTTTCTTTAGGTCTGTCCAGGTAGTGTTTGACGATAACCTATCAGAAGGCCTAGACTTCGACCAAGCCGCAAAGCTAGGCGTAGGGGCCTGCCTAACCATAACTGGCCACGTAGTAGAAAGCCCCGGCGCGAAACAACCCTTTGAGATTAAGGCATCAACAATACTTTTAGAAGGAGCCTGTCCCAGCACTTATCCCCTGCAGAAAAAACGCCATGGCTTCGAGTTTTTACGCACAATCGCTCATCTAAGACCACGTACCAATACTTTTTCTGCTGTGTTTAGGGTGCGCTCTCTAACGGCATTTGCGGTGCATGAGTTTTTTAACAAAAATAACTTCGTCTATATACACACACCAATCCTAACAGGCAACGACGGCGAGGGCGCAGGCGAGATGTTCCAGGTAACCACACTTCCAATGGCAAACGTGCCAAAGGCAGATAGTGGCGTGGACTGGGGCAAGGACTTCTTCGGAAGCAAAGCAAACCTAACAGTAACTGGGCAACTTGCAGTAGAGCCCTTTCTCATGGGCTTTAGAGATGTTTACACATTTGGCCCCACATTTAGAGCAGAAAAGTCCATGACCACCACCCATGCAGCAGAATTTTGGATGATAGAGCCGGAAATGGCCTTTGCTGACTTAGATAACTACCTGCAAACGGCAGAAGCCATGCTAAAATATGTAATCAACTATGTACTGGAGAATGCCCCAGACGAAATGGCCTTCTTTGACCAGTGGATAGAGCCAGGGATAGTGGATCGTCTAAAAGCCGTAGCAAGCGCGACTTTCGCAAGATGCAGCTATACCAAAGCCATAGAATTGCTACTGGAATCAGGCAAAGAGTTTGAATACCCTGTAGAATGGGGCCAGGACATTAAAACCGAGCACGAACGTTACATCTGTGAGGAAGTATATAACGGCCCGGTATTTTTAACCGACTACCCACGTGATATAAAAGCTTTTTACATGCGACTAAACGATGACGGCAAAACCGTAGCCGCAGCGGACCTACTAGTCCCCGGTGTCGGTGAGCTAATAGGCGGCAGCCAGCGAGAAGAACGCCTGGATGTCCTGGAAGAAAGCATAAAACGCTTCGGCCTAAAACCAGAGGACTACGACTGGTATTTAGACCTGCGTCGCTTTGGCGGAGTAAAGCACGCTGGTTACGGCATGGGTTTTGAGCGTTGTATAATGTATCTCACAGGGATGAAAAATATCCGGGATGTAATCCCCTACCCTAGGACTTATGGGCAGATGGAATACTAAAATTATTTTTAGTGACAAATGTAACTACTGCCCCCAAAAACCTCCCGTTATAATTGCTGCATAAGAAATAATTCTTTGCCAATTATAAACACGGGAGGTTTTTAAAATGATTGCAACCATGAAAAATGTAGTAAAACGATACGGGGACACCATGGCCCTGGATCATCTGGATTTAAATATCGCCGAGGGAGAAGTCCTAGGGCTTCTAGGTCCAAACGGCGCAGGTAAAACCACAGCCATACGTTCCCTTACCGGCCTAATAGGCATAGACTCCGGCGACATAAGAGTCTTTGGCGAAAAGCAAAGCGTAAACAATACAAGCATCAAGAAGAAAATGGGCCTGGTAACCCAAGAGATAACAGTGTTTACAGACCTGTCAGCAGGCGAAAACCTACGCTACTTCGGCAGCCTGTACGGGCTAAGGGGCGCAGACTTGGAAAGCAACGTAGCGCGGGTACTGGAATTTGTAGGCCTGACCGAGCACGCAAAAAAACGCCCGGGGAAATTTTCAGGAGGGATGCAGCGCAGGCTTAACATCGGTTGCGCCTTGGTACACCATCCAAAGCTGTTAATTATGGACGAACCCACAGTAGGCATAGACCCGCAATCCAGAAATCACATCCTCGAATCTGTTAAAAAAATCGCCGATGAGGGCACCACGGTAATATACACATCCCACTACATGGAAGAAGTCCAGGCAATATGTAACCGCATCTCCATAATGGACTCCGGCCGGGTAATAGCCGAAGGCAGCCTTGAGGAACTAATAGGCCGCATCCAACATGAAGACACCATCCGTATGACAGCAATGGCACCATCCGACGCCCTTACCGAGGATATCAAAGCCATCTCTGGTGTAAAAAGCGTAGCGGTAAACGGCAACTCCTATGTAATTGTATCCGGTGCAGATAGCGGCAACCTAAACCGCATCATGGAAATATCAATGCGTCATGGGGGCGTAGCCAATATTACCGCCGATAAATCCAACCTGGAAGACGTATTCCTAACACTAACCGGGCGCAAGCTTCGTGACGAGGGGGATCAATAATGATTATTTTCAGACATTATTTAAAGCGGATTATTACAGAACCTATTACCATGCTAATTTTCATACTGTTTCCCGCGGTGCTGGTAGCGGTTAATACCTTTATCAACCTGGGGATGGTAGAGGATGAAATGGCAAACATCGTTAACGGGCGGGACATGATGGCCGGAAGCGTGGCTGTTCTTATGCTTATCATGTTCCAGTTTATGGGCGGCACCCTTGTTATTGACCATATATTCCGTGATTTAAAAAGCGACAGACGCTGGCGGCTTGGAGCCGCTCCGGTTTCTGGCGGTAAGATTGTGTTTTCTATGGCCCTTGCCAACATTGTGTTTAGCATTATTGCCGGGTTATTGGTTTTGGCGGTTGGCTTTATCTTTTTTAACGCATATTATCCCAACATACTTGTGCTTCTGGCATTACTTGTGATTCTTGCCGTGTTTTCTGCTTTTCTTGGGATGCTGGTATCTGCTTTTGTCCCCAAAAAAGGTACCGCAGAAGCAATTATCATGATATTTGCATGGGGAATGATACTACCGGCGGGCTTGTTTGGCCCCGTTAATTTAGGCAGTGCTCTTAACAGGTTTTTCGAATATTTCACCCCGTATGCCATGGCACTTCGCACTACGCTCTACTCCGGTATGCCCAGGGATGATATGGGTATTGTTATGCTTAATTTAGGGCTTCTTGCTGGCCTAACCGTTCTTTTGGCCATTGCCACACTTATTTTATCCAGGAGGAGGGAATCAGTTTGACCGTTTTCAAATATGCACTAATGCGCGGTGTTAAAACCCCGGCATCTATGATAATTAATCTGGTGCTGCCGCTGTTCTTGGTTATCATTGACTTTGATATGGAAATTTTCGGGGCGGACGCTCAATATCGTGGGCTGTTTATCGTGGCCATGCTGATTTTATACGGCGGATTTATGATGGCAAGGGGTATCCAGGCAGATAAGATGAACGGTGTGATAATACGTATTCTTGCCGGGCCGGTTACCATGCGCAGCTATCTTGTACAAAACTTCTTTTCTGCAATGGTGCCTATGACTGTGCTGTCTGCGTTAATTGGGGCGGTTGGATTTATCCTTCATAGTTGGGAGATACAATTTGCTTTGGCCCTTGTGCTGGTTTATATCATACTAGCTGCCAGCTCCATTGGGCTTAGCTTTGTATGGAGCTGCATTTTTAAAGATCAGGAAGCCAGTACGGCTATTTTCTCGGTGCTTATTACAGGTGTGGCCATGATAGGTGGGTTATTTCTTCCCCTTGCTATCTTGCCTCGGCCGCTATGGCTTTTTGGGGCACTGTTTCCGGCACACTGGGCAGCAAGGGCCATGGAGACCTTTATGGATTACGGCATGAATGGGGAGTATTGGCTTTCGCTGTTAGCTATGATTTTGTTTACTGTGGCGTTTTTGTTGTATGGTAGCAAGCGGCGGTTGGTGTAAAAGACTTTAATAACTGGTAAAACGCACTCATTTCTACAGATGGGTGCGTTTTTTTTGTAAAACTTACAGGTATGTTACGTTTTATATCAGCAAGTTGACAAATGATATATTGACATGTGCAACGTTACATATAATATATATGGTATATAGCCATTATACAATATCAATAGAAAGTGGGTACTAGGCCTTTAAGTTTTTGGGATTAATAACATACACTTTTCCCTTAACAAAATCTTACATTGGCAGAGCATCCATTTTTTGTTGGTATGACAACATATTGTGTTGAAATGAGAGGAGAGATTAGTGTGAAGGAAAGACTAAGAAAACCCATGGCACTGGCACTGGCATTGGTGTTTATGCTTTCGGTTATTACCGGGCCTATAGGGGCTGGGGCCGCTACCGCCTTAGCCGACGAACTTGGATTTGGTGATGTTGTTGCCACCGGCCCGGCTTTGGAGCTTGACCTTACCAACGACTTTATGCCACTTACCGGCGACGACACGGTACCATGGTTTAGCGGCCGCGTTTGGCATGAAACGTGGTACGCCCGCGTACTGTTTTCATCTGCACCATTAGTGCCACCCTATGGTGACGGGGGTGCCGACTACGTTACCAGCCAAGTAACCGGCACCGCGTTTTACAACACTGTAGTACCGGCCATTAACTCAGGGGATTATGATTTGCACGTAACCTGGGTTAGGAATGCGGGTGTTAATGAAACAGTCGTACACCTGGTTTTTGACGACAACAACTCAGCAATCATACCACCGGATGCGTTATTGCCGCTTCCGCCAACAGCGCAAGTGCCAGGCACTTCGGTTGTACTTGCCGCTGATATGCTTGCATTTAGAGGCAGCGGCCGGCAAATTGTGGGTGTGAGATTTGGGGCAAACGACTGGTTTGCTATTACAGAGCTTAATCTTGTAAAACCAAACGGAGGTTCCGGAGCCGAAAATGTTAACCTTTATTCCGTAGCAGGCAGAGAAATGCCCGCTACATGGACAGGGCAAGGAACCCTGGCAAACCCACACACCGCAACGATTAACGGGTTTGCTGCCCCAATTACAATAAATGCAAGTAATTTGATCATATCTACAGGTGCAACAGCAACACAATCCGCTACGGGCTTTAACGCCCTTGGCGCATCCGCTAATGTCGCGCCAAGCTACGATGATCAAAATATATATATACGCGTAGCAAACGGCGGGACGGCGGCTTATTACCGCATAGCCATTGACCCAACCCAGGATGAAATCCTATGGTATGCCGGTGATGTGCCCTTCCAGGATATATTGCTTGGGGTTAACCCTCCAACACACTGGAACAACGAGCATCGTACAGATTACTACATCAGTGACTTTTCGATAATTCAAGATGCCCTAGTAAACCAAGGGGCAGGAATACACGCTAATTTCCGTTATTGGGGCGGTGCGTGGGGGCACGATGCATATCTGAGGTTTAGTGGCACAAATGTGCGTGTGCCCTCTACATGGAATACAGCTAACTTTACAATTACGATAACCCCAGAGGCTATTGCCGATGCTGTAAGCCAAGTAGGCGGGACAGCAGAAACATTTGAGGGGCTTCGTTTTACATCAAACGGGTGGCGAGCCATCGAGAGGGTAGCCCTTATCATCCCTGTTCCGCCACTTCTAGAAGCTGCCGCAATTATCTCAATAGATCATGTAACCATATTTAACTGGACAGGGGATGGGCTAACCATCATAAACCCACTGACAGACAGCATTGAAGTCCCGTATTCTAAGGCAACATTCTCAACTGATGATATAGTTGTTGCCGACAGGGCTACATTTAGCGTCTTTACTGACAGCGCATTTACAACCCCGCTGGCAGGCAGTGCTGCTATCGCCCCGGGGGCTTCTCAAGATTTCTTCATAGCGGTTACTGCCCGCAACTCTACCTTGTATTATAGGATAACCGTAACCCGCAGTGCCACTATGTCTACAGAAACAGGCATAGCAACAGTTGACGGCCAAACCGTTACCTGGGAAGGCACAGACCCGCTAACAGCCGGTGTCACAGTAGCCACAACCAAAGAGACCTTCGAACGTGCCGACATTGTGCTTACCGATACTGTAGGCGCAACCTTTGTCATGTATTCGGGCGGGTTTGAGGTAACCGAGGTTAACTATATCAGCCTGCCTGTAAGAGGCGGCTCTGTGGATGTGTATGTGCGCGTAACAGCAGAAGACGGCATAACCGTCGGTGATCACATCATAACCGTAACAAGATCGTATCTTAACGACGCCAATCTTATTTCACTGGGTGGAAGAGCGATAACCGCCACAGGCGAAGGCACAGCTTTAAACCCCAGAACAGCAACAATAAACGGCTTTGCCGAAAATATGCTTTTTACAACCACTCACATGGCAGTGTCTCCCTACGCAACTGTAGAGCTGCTTGACTCAACCTTTGACAATGCTCTTGCAAGTGTCGAAGTGCTGGCAAACCTAACAACTACAATCGACCTGCATATCCGTGTAACAGCGGAAGACGGCGTAACTGTTAGGTATTACCGTGTGACAATTAACCGTGCACTCTACGACCTAACAGTGTTTGCCAGCTCCGGCGGCGTTCGGATAGGGCCCCATATCCCCCTACCCAACACAGTAATGATTGACCTAACTGATGATGGGCTTGATGTTGATGCCAGCGTAATTGCCGCGGGTGTTATTCGGGTGACGGCAGAGGTTATCACTGAGCTTTATCATAACCAGTGGAATAGGGCCTTTGCCCGCTTATGGTTTGGTAGTTATTCAATTTATGTTCCCTATATCCAATCCGCTTGGTACCGTATTCCCAATGCAATAAATGGCCATCTAACAGCTAATCCCGGTGACCAGCTAACAGCCATAGAAATAGGCTACGAGCATGGAAATGCCTATCTGTTTGACGTTACATTTGTGAACATTCCCGGCCCGCCACCGGACAATACCATAAGGGACAATGAATCTGTAGCAGCAGCAGAAGTGGCTCTTACGTGGGAGGCCATACGCAATCTTAATATCCTTGAAGCCGAAGTTGTTACAGGCCTTAACCTACCTACTGTGGGTATAAGCTCCACAAATATCTCGTGGGCATCTTCTGACACATCCGTAATTGCCACAGATGGTACAGTAACCCGCCCAGAAGCAGGTACTGGCAATGCCAATGTAACTATCACCGCTACTATAACCAGAGGTGCTGCCACAGCCACAGTTCCATTTAACCTGACGGTTCTGGCCATAGAGCTTAACAATGATGCAGAAATCGCCTCAATAGACGGTAACACAGCACTCACATGGGGTGGCGGCCCCGGCACCAATGCCACAAACCCGCGCACCATTAATATAGGTGTCTCTAATACCAAGGCCAGCTTTGTTCGCGGGGATATTGTTCTTTCTGACTCCGCTGCCACTATGGCTATGTATACGGTTGGCTTTGGCGATACCCTTGTTACTTCTGTAGACTTAGATATGGGCGTTTCTGTTACACTATTTGTAGTTGTAACGGCAACAAACGGCGATCAAGCTTTCTATGAAATTACCATAACCCGCGCAATGGAAGCTGATCTTTTAAGATTTGGCGGCAGAAGAATCACCGCAACCGGTGACGGTACAATCGCTGTGCCCAGAACCGCAACCATTAACGGCTTCTTTGGGAATATGACATTCTCGGAATCTAATATCGAAGTATCCGAGCAGGCAACCATCACCCTCTTTACAGATGCCGGCTTTACTACAACAGCTACCGGTAACAGCATTGAGGTAGCATCACAGTCGCCTGTTTCTCCTTATACAGGTTCTGAGGATGTGTTTATCCGGGTAACATCCGGCGACAATTTATCAGACACGTTCTATGTCATTACTATTGACCGAACCTTCTTCGACATAGCGATGCATCGCAATGACGCAGGGGTTGGTAGTGCTAATATTGATATCACCCCAAGAGGCCTTGATTTGGATATCAGTATCCTCACCATGGGCGGGCAGTTTGTAATTGATTATGTAGTTACTGCGCCTAGCGTTTTTTGGATGCACACAATATTGCACTTTAATGACGGACATCAGGTAAACTTCCACAGGAACCCGGGCACTTATCCATGGGATCAACTCTCCATAAATGAGGTAATTGCCAATCATCTAAATACCAACTCGGCTGCCCTTCCTACTGCTATCAGTGTACACCCACATGGTGGGGCGATTGATATTTTTGAAATAAACCAGATAAATATCCCCGGCCCAGCGCCAAACAGGGAAGCCCCTGATATCAGGAATCAAAACGCTGTAAATACAGACGCAGCGGCACTAGTGTGGGATACCATAAGAGGCGCAAACGACCTGGAAACTAATGTGCTGCATAATCTGGCCTCTTTACCAGCAGAAGGCGCAAACTTTACCGATATCACATGGACATCTAACAACACGGCAGTTATATCTAACACAGGTGCGGTAAATCGCCCACCAATAGGCTACGCCGATGAAGTTGTTACCCTAACCGCAACCGTAACCAGAGGTGCGGCCAGTACTACGGTAACATTTGAGCTAACCGTAATTGCCATACCCTTTGAACCCACTGTGGTTGTATGGCCCGGCCCCGGAACTGCCGTAGTGGGCGGTAGCGGTAGCTGGCGGGCAATAGCGCGGCAGATTGGAAACGACCAGGGCGACACCCCAGTAAGGACAGATTTTGGCATATGGCCAGCCAGCCAGTATATCGAAATCCACCATACCGGCACGCCACCAGTGTTGAGATTTACTTGTGATAACTGGGACTCACTCCATGCCACTGACTTCGGGCCGATATCAACAGGCTCAGGTGTTTCTGTGTACCGTACAGCGGATATAGTTGCGGCCATTGCCGCAAGCTCCAACAGCTTTAGTGATATACGCATTCTGTTAATGCTTAACTTCGACGGCCAGCAGATTACCAGAATTGAGCTTACCGGGATGCGTACCCAGCAAGAGCAGAACCAGTTCTATGTAGACTTGGCCTATGCCGCCCTCCAGTGGAATGACTTTAGAGGCGGTAACGAGCTTCAGACAGCGGTAAGCCTGCCGCTGGCATTGCCAGCCGTAGGCATCCATAATACAAATATCACATGGTCTGTATGCGATGACGATGTTATCGACACAGATACAGGATGGATAACACGCCCGGCATACGGTGCACAACCTGTAACCGTAACCCTTACCGCAACCATAAGTAGGGGGACAGGCGGCAACATGGCGTATGAGGATAAGGAGTTCACTCTTATCATCACACCGCTGCCCAACGAGTCTGCCGCAGTAGACGAAGACTACGCCTGGCTAACATGGGAGCTTATCCGAAACGCCAACGTACGCAATCTTGTTGCACTGTCAGACCTTAACCTGCCTGCCTTAGGTGTAGCCGCTTCCACTATCACATGGTCATCAAACAACACCGCCATATCAACCTTAGGCGAAGTAACCCGCCCGGCGGCTGGCGAAAATGACGTAACCGTGACCCTGGAGGCATTAATAGAAAGCGGCACGTCCGCCAGCAGAACTAAGGTATTTACAATAGAGGTATGGGCGTACTACGATTTTAGCACCCCAGGGGAATATATAATCTGGGACGGTACTCCTGCCCTTGACGGCAACATGGTTATGAGAAATTATCACAGCCCCTTCGAGCATTTCCTCTTATTTGACTTTGACATGATTCAACCCGGCGGCGAGATTAGGATACGGTTTGACGGGTCTGCTATCCCTAACTTATTTATGACATCAGCCTCTGTGGGTTGGGGTGCCAGCGTTACTCTTCAACCTACAAGTACCACAGGCGGCGTTGCCGTATTTAGCATGGATGAGCTTTTGACCCGTATCCGCACTACTCTTCAGCTGGTGTGTACTTCTGGGATTGAAAGCATCAATGTAAATAACGCTGTTTCCGCCAATATTACGGAAGTGTCAATCTATCATCCAGTGGGTATGCCTAACCACACAACCATTCAGCAGATGAACGAAGCCAGTGTGGTATCCCTAGGTGGCAACAACCGCCTAGAGCATATGATGGCAAGAGCCGCCGTATGGCAACCGGGCGATGACCCGATAGTTATCGTATTCCTAGGCGACTCTATAACTGCAGCCGGATGGGGAGACAACCATGGCTTTAAGGGTGCAAACCCAACCGCACAAGCGGCATGGACATCCGAAGTCGCCGATTGGTTTATCAGTGAGTTCGACCATGTAGATTTTAGATTCTACAGCCAAGGTATCGGCGGTGAAAACTCATGGGGCGGCTTGGGCCGTGTATCCGGCGATGTGCTTTCCAGGAACCCGGACTTGGTTTTTGTTTCCTATCTTAACGACATAGGCGGACAATCTATGCCACATGTTGTGGAGCGGATTATAAGAATCATCTTGGCCGAAAATGAAGATGTAGCCGTGTTTATGTTTAACACCTTTAATATGGTTTACGGTATAACTCCACATGCCTGGCAGGCCTATGTTGCTGAGCATTACGGCGTACCTGTTGTAAGTGCAAGGGATGGTTTATGGCGCAACTGGCACCGCTTTGTGATGGAGCCCGTTAACAGAGGTATCTTCTCGGATGGCAGCCAGCTGCATCCTAATGCATACGGTCATGTAATCTACGGCGGGTTTATTCGGGAGGCTCTTGACCAGATTCTCGCCCGCTCTAATAACCCGGATCCTGTAACCGATTTCCCGCCTGCAAGGTACGCAAGCAACGCGGATGTGGGGCCTTATATACCTGACCCGGATCTAAGTTTTGACCCAATAACTGGCAAATATACGTTAAAACTGTTTGATGGGCATGCAGTTCAGTCAGATTCTCATACACCTAATTTTGACTTCTGGTTCTATTTAAGAGATCTTGGCGATGGCAATGAGACATTAGCACGCAGGTTTAATCATGCTTTAGTAGCCTACGGCACGTACTTTACCATCACGTTTGAAAACTCCAGCGGCATACAGTTTGCCGTTCAAGAAACCATAGGCTGGGATATGCGAATGACCCCACGCCTAACAGGGGTGTACGACCCGATAGAATCTGTCTACACGATTATAGTCACCTATGAGATGATTATGGAGCTGTTTGAAATGTTCCCAACAAGGCCAAACAGCGTACTGTACCTACTGGGCCACGCAGATGCGGTTATACGTACAGTTTCTATCACTTACTATCCCCTCGTGGTAATAGAAGACTACACTGTGATAGATAATTTCACAACCGGTAGAATCGCAACCCCAGAACCATATTTAGATGGCTGGTCTCATGAGATTTTCCGCGGCCGCAGAAGTGCGTCTGGGATTGACCTGGGTATCAGATGGTTCTA
>Ga0123355_10014007_pt1 | contig 12507 bp, 8 predicted proteins | sample TergutEmb28metaG_3_FD_89872 | JGI IMG/M metagenome (GOLD analysis project Ga0123355, IMG submission 89872) | Embiratermes neotenicus P1 segment gut microbial communities from Petit-Saut dam, French Guiana - Emb289 P1 | ecosystem: Host-associated > Arthropoda: Insects > Digestive system > Gut ...
AAAAAGGTTGCATTGGTGCGTTTACAACAAGCCGCAACACAAGCCAAAGAACGGCTCAGCCAAACCAAGGCTACAAAGATCACATTAGCTCCAATTATCCAAGAGCCGCGCATAATAAATATCAGCATGGAAATTACGCGCGAGCAATTTTTATCCCACAAGCGGATCAACACGCTTGATGATAGCCCTTCTGCGTTCGAAAAACTCGAAGGCAAAAGCGTTGCAGATCTCATAGACGAAACATTGACATGTGTGACTAATTGCCTAGAAGCTGGCGGCCTTACAGAAAAGGATATCGACGAAGTATTTCTAGTAGGCGGCAGCTCTTCTATTTTGTATGTAAGCGAAAAAATAACCGAGCGTTTTGCAAAAGAGCCATTCAAAGCTCGTATTAGCCCAGCTCTTAGCATATCTCAAGGTGCCGCTCATTATTGCAATATGATTATGATGCCTACAGTTCGGGGGCCAGTTGTTCATGAAAAGACCATACATCCTCTTGGTCTAGAAATCGCAGGCCGCCGCTTTATGGAAATAGTTGCTGCCGGACAAGATATCCCCAAAGACGGCCTGACAATAGACGCAGCAGAACCGCTTATTACCAATTTTGATAATGTATCTAGCATGGCTATTGTAGTATATGAAAATACCCAGCCGACCCTTTCTGACAAGCCTATACACGTAAACCAAGATGGTATGAAGCGGCTTGCAGGGACCTCTTTACGAGGGATACCTCAAGGCGCAAAAGGCCAAGAGAAGGTAAAGGTCATATTCCACGTTGGGCAAGACAACATGTTAAAAGTTACGGCAAAGAGCCTGTCAACAGATGGTGTTGTTACAGAACTTTCCGTTGACGAGCTATATTGATGCATAACCAACGGTTTTGATATTATCAAAAGTGTTTTAAAGGGGATTATATGGCAATGGAAATAGAAACCCGAAGAGCTGCCCTATGGCAAGAATGGCAAGTCATTCAAGCCCAAAATCTAGATGCGCTACAAAAAGGTGCAGCCGAGTATTTTGTCTGTATCCGTCAGGCTTTATGGGATAAACTGGCTCTGGATGTTTTTAGTCTGGCAAGGCTTAGGCAAAAAGACGAAAATGTTTACACCCATCTTATATACTTGATGGATACCTACCGCGATGTAATTCATCAATTCGAATCCCACAAAGATGACCCCGCGCCAGGCTTGGTAGCGGGGCTTTGTGACATCCTTAGCTCCAGACTACGACAATTTGAAGATGTAGCTCCCAGTCATGGCAATCCAATCACAAAGGAAAAACAAACGATCTTGGAAAAGGCATTGCTTGATATTGCAACAAAAACCGAAGCAATTAAGCAAAGGTTATCTCCAAACATATCAGGTCTAGATTCACTAAAAAACGCAGTAAATGATGATATACAAACATTGTATACAACAAAACTGACCGAAACACTATCTTCCATAAACGATTTGCATACTAGAAAATTAGCAAGCTATTACACAGATCTGCTAGAACGGGAATGGGAAGTCCTTGGGCTTATAATCCAAATACAGGTCAAAGCAATAGAGGCGTTGTGGGGGACAGAGTACGCAAACACACCAATGTCAAAGCTACGCGAAGCATATCAACAAACAGGCCCAGTTATAAGCGGGTTTCGCAAATCGATGCAAGCAAAAACCGCTGTAGATGACCAATCGCAATCCATTTATTTTGATATTAACAAAGTACCAACGCCACTGCTTGATAAGACAGATAACGAATTATTTTTATCAGCGCTTGCACTGGAATCGAACTGTATATTTGATAACATCAAAAATGATCATATGGAGCAAGCAAAATCCCTAACGCTGTATACAGAGGATGAAATAGCGTTTTTCGAAGAAATTATCTCTACGTTTGAAGCCTCAGATTTTTGGCTTACAAATATGCCAAAGACACAAATCCAGCAAGAAAAAGAAATCGTGTCCGGTATTATAGAAACTGTAAGGATAAAAATAGAAAGTTTAAAGGAAAGCATTGAGCAACTAAAATCAAACACAGGCTCTGTTTTAGCTGATATAGAGTCAAGACTACCCCAAGCCCCACACGATGCTGCATTTGGGTTATATGAAGCATGGTGTCTTGCGTTACTAGACTATGATGGCATGGATGACTTTTTTATAAATGTTATAAACGAAGAGCCATTTTTTTCTTATGCCGACAAACTATCCAAAGAACTTGCCGCCACAACAGCCAAATTGGAAAAAATTATTCTTCGCTTTCGCAAAGAATCTTTTTTTTACGAAATTAGCACATACGAAGAGATCTTGTATTACAGTGTCTCAAAATTGCGAGAATCGGAATTGTCCCAAGTAGCAGCAGTTGTAGAAATCCTAGACGAAACCTATATTGCACTTGAAACAATAATAGAAGAAAAAGGGATAACCGTGATACGCCCCGAGCCGCATCAGCCATTTGTCGGAAAAGAGCATGAAGTGCTAACCGCAGAAGAACAAGAAGGCTTCTTAAAAGGCGAAATAATAAAAACAATGACTAGTGGTTACAAAGAAGGCGATCAAGTAATACTACGTGCTAATGTAATTGCCGCGAGGTAGCACATGAATTGGAAAACTTACAAAGACTTGCCTCCAACCCAAAAATATGACGAGGCATATTACATCATTGGATTAGATATCGGCAACGAGTCGACAGGGATAGCATTTTATAATTTGTATGAAAATAGACCTGAAGCTATTGACCTAAGTGGAGGATATGGCAAGCCCTCTATTCCAACATTGATGCAGTATATCCCTGAAACAAAAGAATGGGTTTTTGGTGAATATGCGATTTTAAACCAAAGTCTAGAGACGGCGATAACTTTTTCAAACTTTTTATCGCGACTTGGACATCACGATTATCTAGAAATCGAAAATAAAACTATTAGATTTACTACAATCCTTGCTCTTTATATAAAAGAAATACTAGGGAATGTGCGCAACATAAATCCAAAAGCCGAAATTGTAGGAATTGTTGCAGCAATCCCCGACAAGTTGAGCAACGACGCCGAGTTAGAGCTAAGACAGGCGTTTCAGCTTGCAGGGTATGAAAAGGAACTCATTACACTAACGCCTGGTCGTGAATGTGTACTGGCGCATTATTTTCGTAACCACACGCCTAAAAATGAAAAAATATTATTATTGGATTATGGCAACAAGAGTGTGCGATGTGGAGTCTATGAAGCACGCGAAGATGGCATAACAGCCCTCTCGAATGTGTTTGATGAAAATATTGGGACAGGTCCTTTAATGGAGGATGTAATTGCATTTTTTTCATCCATTTACGAAGGCGAAACCACACCTGGTTTTAATGAACAGTTAGCTGCATTTGCCTACCAACACAAAGACTTGCTGTTTCAAAAAAATATCCGTACAAAACCGCTTAAACTATATTACAACTTTGTTTATCCCCCATTCCAACAAACCATAAATTATACGCGCATACAACAATTAATTGATCCTTATACCCAAGGCTTAAACCGTTTAATTTTAGACGCTCTTAAAAAAAACATTGCCGGAAAAAAAATATCGCCACGTGATATCGACGCACTGATTTGCGTAGGTGGCGGTTTCGAAATGTTGTGGGCAAAGGATACAGTAAACGAGATTTTCGATTTTAATCAAATCCATATGTGCAAAAATCCTAAACTAGTGACAGCAGAGGGTGCCGCTTGGTTGGCTGCATTCCGGCTAGGAATTACAAATGGGCAGACGCATTATATAAAAGATTCGCATCAACTGCTTGGTGATATCGGCATTGGATCTGGTGATGCATTTTTGCCTTTGGCATACGAAAACTCGTATTGGTGGCAAAAACATGAACCCAAACTAATACTCGTAAAAGACAAAATAAATGGTGAACTAGGATTATCTATAACCGAGCGGACCTCTGGTAATAATGAACGCATATTGGCATCCCCAACATTAACTGGTCTGCCTATAAGGCCAAAGGGTACAACGCGCCTAAAGTTTGGGGTAGATTTTTTGACCAATACCAGTATAAAACTAAAAATTTCAGATCAAGGCTTTGGAGAACTTTTTCCAAAAAGCAATTATCAGCAGGAACTTGTAATCAATTTATAATGAAATCAGGTGTAAAATGAATTGGGAAGCATATCGAGAAGAAATCCTTAAACTAGAAACACTACCCGAAGATTGGTATGTACTTGGTATAGACTTGGGTACTACAAACTCTGTAATTTCGTATTGGGATAATACCCAGGGTCGACCAGAAGCAATTGATATCTCCAATGGTTTTGGGAAAATCCCCTTGCCATCGGTTGTACAATATCGTCCGGATGACGATCATGACGAATGGGTCATAGGCGAAGAAGCATTCCGTTCTATGAAGATATATCCAGAAACTACTATCCGATCCATAAAACGAAAAATGGGTACCAACGAAACCATCAAGCTAGGCACTAAAGAGTATCTTCCTGAAGAAATCGCCGCAAAGATCTTACAAGAGCTTGTTAACCATGCTCAAAATATGAATCCAAAAGCCGAAATAGCAGGACTGGTTGTGTCTGTACCTTATGATTTTGATGATGCAGCACAAAAGGCTACTCATCGGGCATGTGAAATAGCAGGCCTCAAGGATAAATTGATCTGCTTAATCAAAGAACCAAATGCAGCAGCCCTTGCCTATAACTCCCGTCAGCAATTGCAACAAGACGAACGTATTATGGTATTCGATTTTGGTGGGGGTACTTTGGATATTACTCTTTTTCATATTACAGAAAGGGACGACAGCCGTATCAAGTTACAAGTAATAAGCCAAGGAGGTGAAGCTCACCACGGTGGCGACGATATAGATGATGCGCTGGTTGAACATTGTAGTGGCCTAATAAAAGCCAAAACCGGGCATTCCTCTACCGAATTGGCCATAGAAAACCAGGTTGAGCTCAGCCTCCGCGCTAGGGAAGCCAAGGAGCGTCTCTCCGGGGTTAAAAACTTCCGGATTCCGTTCACTTTTTGTATACCTCCGTTCGTCGAGCAGATAACTAGGGATAATTTTCATACTCTAATCAGTCCTTTCATAGATAAAACCCGCAAACTTGTACTCAAGGCTCTGCGTGAGACTTATACAGGCAGTCTTACCCCAGATGACATAGATAGGGTGTTATTAGAAGGCGGCTCTTCGCAAATGCCCTGGGTGCGGGAAATGCTTTTAGATATTTTTAGCGATGAAGTAAAAATTTATTCATCGGAACGGCCAGCACTTGATATTTCTCTTGGTGCCACATATTACGCAGCGATGAAAATGGGGCTACTTTCAAGCCCGGATGTAGAGTCAGACAAAGCAGATGATCCAGAACCCAACCACACAGCAAAACTATCAGTTGAGTTTGAAGTAACGGTTAGCCATGATATTGGCCTAGAGCTTGATACTGGTACAAAGAAAAGTTTTTTCCCAATGATAAGAAGAGGTACACCTTTTGCACTAGCAAAAAAAAGTCATGTTTTTACTCTGAGCGGCAAAACGCCAGAAGAAATGACTGGCTTGGATCTCAAATTGCTAGAGCGGATCAACGCAAACGACCCGTACGAAGCATGCAAAACTATAGGTGAAGTAGCAATAGTAGGGCTGCCTGTGCGCCCAAGTGGGAAAACAAAACTAAAAGTCACTCTTATGGTCGAAGAAGAAGGAGGACTTGTACGAGGCCAGGTAGAAGACATGGGTTTTGGTACGGAATATCCACCTAGCGGATATAAAGAAAATTTTGATCCTGATAGATTTTCTAAAACAGTAATCTAATATTCATATGTAGTAATGCGCGAAGATAAAAAAACGAGGAGGAAATAATATGCCATATTTAGGAATAGATTTAGGTACCACCAACTCTGCTGCAATAATCTACAATGACAAGATAGACAGTTTGGAAGTAGTAAAAGTAGATGGAACAGATGAAATACTTCCGAGTGTTGTTTGTTATCACGACGAAGGTGTTATTGTTGGTGCCGAGGCTAAGGCCGGAGCCATAATTTACCCAGAAAGCACGATAATTTCTGTAAAACGACTGATGGGTGATGGCGAAAAATTAAACATTGGCGGAATGGAGAAATCTCCTGAGGATGTAAGCGCGGAAATCCTTCGTAAACTCAAGCAGGCAGCAGAATCGCAATCGGGTGAACGCTTTGACGAAGTTGTAATCACACATCCTGCTTATTTTAATGACAGGCAAATTTATGCAACCAAGCAAGCAGGTCTACTTGCCGGATTTAAAAATGTATATTTATTATCAGAACCACTTGCTGCCGCTATAGAATATGGTTATCGCCAGAGCTATGCTCAGACTTTATTAGTATATGATTTGGGTGGCGGGACTTTTGACGCATGTGTTTTGCGTGTAGACACAGATGCAAATGGTCAAGAAACCTTCCAAGAATTATCCGATGTTGGCGATATGAATTTGGGGGGCGACGACTTTGATGCAGAGTTAGTGCGCTGGATGAAGCAGACTTTCATAGAGCAAACTGGCGTTGACTTAGACGCTTTAGAAATTGCTGAGCGCAAGCGAGTAATGCAAAAACTAAAGCAAGAAGCCGAACAAACCAAGAAAAAACTATCAGGTACCAACAAGGTTGCCGTCAGCATAAATCCGCTTGTTATAGTAGATGGCGTCCCCAAAAACCTTAATACAGAAATCACGCGAGAAGAGTTTGAAGCAATGATTCGCAAATATGTTGACCGTAGCCGCGATATCATAGAAGAGGCCCTTAAACGAGCAGGCAAACATACAGACGAGATTTCTAAAGTAGTCTTAGTCGGAGGTTCGACTCTTATCCCAATGGTACGCCGTATGGTTGCCGGTTATCTCAAAGAGCCGTACCGCGCAACAGACCCAGCCAAAAGTGTTGCTATGGGAGCCAGTATTTATAATTACTTGATCCATTTACCTGACAGGCAAGTAAAGGTTGGGCAGATTACACGCCAGATATTTGGTACAGAGGCCGTGACCAATATCTCAACTATGGAGCGCCAAGCGATACCTATTATTCCTATGGGTAGCCCAATACCTAGCAGTTATTCTGACAGCAATTTTGCATCTATGTCTGGTGCTAGCCAAGTAAATGTGGATGTATTCCAGTGGGAGCAAGGGCAAGAGGATTATCGCAAATACGTAGGGACAGTGGCACTTACTGGTTTGACTGGCGTGACTCAACTAGAAATCACGTATGCCATTGACGAAAATAATATATTTGAAGTATATGTAAAAGATCTAGCCACTGGCAGAAGCGAACGAGCAGAAATTGATAGAACTAATACTGTCGTCCCGCCTCCTAAGCCTACGATCAGTAGCGAGAAGGTAAACATTGTGTTTTTGATAGATACTACTGGCTCTATGGACACATATATAAATGGTGTAAAAGATAGAGCAGTCGAGTTTTCTAGTATACTGGCATCAAAAGGTGCCGGATACAAACTAGGGCTTATTGGTTTTGGGGATCTAGGCGAAAACGAGCAACCAAGTGTTTATAATTTTACAGATGATGTGCCAAAGTTCCAAAAGCAAGTAAAGAATATCCCAAGAACATATGGCGGCGACATCCCAGAATCTTCTTTGGATGCACTGGAAACAGGAATCGAATTATTAAAGTCGCACAGAGACGAAGGTGGGCGCAATATTTTTATCTTAATAACCGACGCTCCACCACATGTACCCACCGTTGGCGGGCGCAGTGTACAAGATTTATGCAACCTCTTGGCAGAACGTGGAGTTACAACCTATGTAGTAGCAAGAAAAGACCGGGAAAGTATAGATGCATATGACCCGCTTACAAAGCCAAACGGGAAGTATTATGACTTGAATGACAAATTTTTTGACATCTTGGACAATATCGCGATGAGTATTGCAGAGCTGATACGATTGTAAACATAATTCTTCATGAGCCCGTCTTTTAGACGGGCTTTTTTATTGTGGAACAAAATAAATCCTTGTGCGTTTTTGTGAATAAATGATTTTGTAACATATTTGTAACATTGGGAGGTGTTTCATGAAACAACGAATTGTAATATACGTGAGTACGGTCTTTCTGTTGTTGTGCATGGGCTTTTCTGCTACTACTCATGCTCGGGATACTGAAGAGTTTCTTATCCGCTACTACGATGTGGTCCTAGAAGTGGAGTGTATTAACGAAGCAATCTTACAAATGAGAACATTGCCAGGTCTTGAGCTTAGTAGTCGTATTAATCTTGTTGCTGGACTGGGTCAAGCATTGCGTGTTGTAGATAGTCGAGACATGAATTTGGCACTCAATATAATACAAGACATGGGCAGTATCATAAGCACAGAATCAAGCACCGACAACAATTTTGCCCGCTGGGTGACACTACGGCGTGAAATAGATGTGCGGCAACACGAATACAACAGTCTAATGGAGCTGCTTCATGCATCAACGCTGATGTCGGATTTTGAAATAATAGAAACCCGACTCAACGTTGTAATCCATAACATGGACAGATTGCGTGGTGATTTGCAAGGTATAGAGTTTCAAATGGGAACAACCCTGCTAAATATTAGTTTACGAGTCCAAGCTCCAGAGCACATACCGGAACCTGAGCCAATACCTGAAATAGAATCAGAGCCCGAAGTTGAGATAAGCGCATTTATGCGAATAAAAGACACCTTTCTTGCTTCTGCAAGGATAACATCACAAGTATTACAAGGCGTAGCAATGGTATTGGCATATGTGAGCATCCCGCTGATTGTATTAGCGATTGTATCTGCCGCTACATTATGGTCGATCAGTCGAAAAAAGAAAAAGGGGGACGATCAAAATGATTAAATTGGATCGATTGATTAAATTATGCATATGTGCATTGATCGTTGGCACAACACTAATCACTGCTGGTTGCAGTCGTGCAAGTGACATATCTACAGAGACAGAGTATGAACCCATGTCAGATGCGATTACACAATCGTTGTATTCAGCAGATTTTGATTTTGAAGAATCAATGGCGTTTGATGAGCTTTTTGACGCTGATATGCACATTTCATTTGAAGATACCATACCGGGATCTTCTAGTGTTGAGATACAGCATGGTATTTCCGAAGCAGAGCCACAAGAGCCTCAGCTTCAAGTAGAAACTGCCGATGCAACGAATCAAGCAATGCACGACCCCATGCGTTTGGGTGTTGGTATGTTAGAGCGCATGATTATAAGAACTGCTGAAATGGAAATCTATACCTTAGATTATCACGACACTGTGTCTGCGATTGAATTTTTAGTGGTAGCTCGCGGTGGCTTTATAGAAAGCTCTCGTCAGTGGATGGATACTTGCCAGTTTTCAGGTATGTTGTTTTGGCGCGCCACATATGCAATCCGGGTACCTGTTGGCCGATTTGATACTGTCAACAATGCACTTATGAACTTGGGGCATGTACACCATTTTAGCACCACTAGCATAGATGCAACCCGCGAGTTTAATGACATGGGTAGCCGATTGCAAATTAGGCAAGCAGAAGAGGTGCGCGTAGCGCGTATGCTCGAAGAAGCTACCCATCTTGTAGACATTATCAATTTAGAGGCTAGGCTTACTGGTATACGCTTGGTGATTGATGCATATCAACGCCGCCGCGAAGAAATAGATCAACTTGCGTCTTTTTCTACAATAAATTTATCTGTGCTTGAAGTCTTGACGCTGCCAGACATAGAAGAAGAAGAAGAAGAAGAAGAAGAGGAAGAAGTGGAATATTTGTTAGTTTATACATTTGGTGATCGTATTGGCAGAGCATTCCAATCTTCTGTAAATTTTACAGTATGGGCGTTAGAAGGTATTGGTGTATTTTTGGCTATGATAATACTACCGCTTGGGTTGATTGGTGGGATTTTTGTGTTAATCTTTATTGTAGTTAAAAAAATGATGCGCACTAGAAAAAGATCGTAAATTTGTTATATGTGAACGCATTAACAGTTAGCACAAACAACATGGAGATCCCACTAGCTATCAAAAGCTGGTGGGATTTTTTATTAAGAAGCGTCAACATACCTATTTTTCACATTTAAAAAATCATGTCTTTATATAAAGGCAAAGATATCAGACCTACAATATTATATGTCGTATAATATTGTATAAAAAAACAAGGAGTGCTTATGGCTATTCAAGTAACAGGCATTTTATTAGAAGGATGTGTTTTATCACTCCTTTCTAAAGAAGACGCATATGGTTACAATCTCACTCAACAAGTAAAAAATGCATTGCAAGTATCTGAGTCGACTTTGTATCCCGTTATGCGTCGATTGCAAACTGCTGGTTGCCTTACCACATATGATATACCTCATAGTGGTCGTAACCGCAGGTACTATCAGATTACAAATCAAGGGCTAAAACGTTTAGAAGAGAGTACGCAAAATTGGCAAGAATTTGTAGACAGAATAAATTATTTTTTAGCAAACACGGGAACAAACCGGTATGACACCATACCAGTATGCAACAATAATGGAGGAGATCAAAAATGACAAAAAGCGAATTTCTTTCGCAACTAACACACAAGTTGAGAGCTTTGCCAGAATCAGATCAACGCGACGCTCTAGATTATTACGAGGGTTATATATCTGATGCACATGACGAGTCGGAAGCGATACGTATGCTTGGCGGCCCTAGCGAAGTTGCAGCCACAATTTTATCAAATTATGTATCTCAAAATCCAAAGCCTTATGGCTCAAAGCCCGCTACAACAAAAAGAGGCAAGTTAAAGACAGCTCACATTGCACTTTTGGCGATTTTTGCAGTACCTATCGGTATCCCACTAGCTGCTGCTGCATTTGGCTTGATTGTTGGACTTTTGACAATAATCTTTTCTGTGGCAGTCACAGGTATTGCACTACTTATTGCTGGGGTTTGGACTCTGATTTATGCACCAGCTGCGTTTATAAATGATTTTTGGTTTGGCGTGCTTTCTACTGGTCTCGGCTTTGCGTCTATAGGATTTGGCATTTTAGCTCTAAAGTGTGGAGCTTTGATGGTTGCGGGATTCCCTGCTATTGTAAGGTTTATTAGAAGGCGAAGAAACACATCCGAGGGTGATTATCCAGTTACAAAGGGTAATACCGAGTTACCACATGACCCTCAGTACAGCAACTCTATGCCTACTTCTTTTCATGAAAACGTTACAAAGAGCAGAACCGATTTACCGCATGATCCTCAGTACAGCAACTCATTGCCTCTTTCTTCTCACGAGTCATATGAAGATGTGAAAGAAACTCTGCCTCGTCGCCGTCGCATTCGTCCCATTCGTCTAGCTATATTGCTAGTTTTTCTTGGTGCTTTGTTTTTTGGTATTGCATGGCTAAATGGCGCAAGAGGTGGAGTGGCTTATTGGGAAGATGGTCGTTTTCGTATAGAATCCACCAATAGGGGTAGCCGCAGTTTGCAAGCGCTTGATATCCCAGGCGATGGACTTGATTTTCATACTATAATGGTAAGTGCTTCATCATCAAATGTTGTTATTTTGCCAACAGATGGCAATTTGGCTGTATATGCTGGCACTCCAAATGCATATATAAGCATTACAGATGGCGTTCTCAACATAAGGCAGCGGGCTTCCGGTTCAAATGTACACAGTTTAATAAGCATGGACTTTACTCCAGGAAGGACAAGAGAAATTAGGTTGTATCTTCCAGCGCAGTTTAACGAAAGCAATGTAGATATAGAAGTACAAACAACCAGCGGCAATATCCTTATAGAAGGGGATTTTGCAAATCTTACTGCTTCAGCTACGAGTGGTCGCATACAAGTGCGCGACAACAATCACATCGCAGACACCATAACTCTAAGGACAACATCTGGTCGGATTGCTGTTGATAATATCAGTCATGCAAACGAAATAAGTGCAACTGCCACAAGCGGACGCATAACAATAACAAATATAAATAGCGATCTAAGACTGCTAAACTTACAAACCACAACCGGTAGCATCTCAGCCGAAAGCACATCCAATATAGATTATATGAATGCAAGAGCTACAAGCGGAAGAGTAAGAATTGCAAATATCGGTGATATAAGTCAATTGAATCTACAAACCACAACCGGTAGTATTTCCGCCGAAGGTATAACCTATGTAAGCCATATGAATGCAAGGTCTACAAGCGGCAGGATAAACCTAGAAAATATCAAATGGTCACAACTAGAAGCAAGAGCAACATCTGGGCGTATTAATATAAGCAGGGGCAGTATAAATATTTTGCCAAATCACCCAACAAGCACTCAAATAACTGCTACATCAGGCGCAATCAATTTAGATGTCGACAACAATCAAGCGGATTTTAGTATAAGACTTGTGTCATCTTCAGGGAGCATATCAATAGGTGGCAATCGCCTTACCAGTAGAGGCGTCATCAACTTAGGATCTGGTGACGATAATATAGAAGTACAGTCAACAAGCGGGCGGATACGCGTAGATTTTACGCGTTAGCATGTAAAATTTACCTTTATACCGTATAAAGAGAGAACTGTTATAACACAAAGGGGCTGTCTTGCTAAGCA
>Ga0123355_10014008_pt1 | contig 12506 bp, 9 predicted proteins | sample TergutEmb28metaG_3_FD_89872 | JGI IMG/M metagenome (GOLD analysis project Ga0123355, IMG submission 89872) | Embiratermes neotenicus P1 segment gut microbial communities from Petit-Saut dam, French Guiana - Emb289 P1 | ecosystem: Host-associated > Arthropoda: Insects > Digestive system > Gut ...
AACCATTCAAGGCTTAACCAAGGTGGTCTTCCTACGGTGTAAGTAGAATTTGTGGTGACGGTGACTGTTCTTTGTGCTCCGCCTGTTGATGGTATGTTAGTCCAGTTTGTTGTTGGGGAGATGGTTAGAGTTGCTGGGGCAGCTAGTTGGTTTACAGAAAAAGCACGCTCTAAACCTCCTGCTCTAATTGTTACCGTTCCGCTTCTGGCAGCTCCAGTGTTAGCTTGAGCCGTTAGTCTAAAACCGCTACCATTAGGTAATCGCTCAAAATCTATCCAAGATGGCCTTAGTAAAGCGGTGGTAGCGGCATTCGTAGTTACAGTGACGGTTCTCTGCGCACCACCTGCTGCTGGTATATTCACCCAGTCTGTAGTTGGCGATATAGATAGAGTCGTTGTAGCAGCTAGTTGATTTACAGAAAAGACACGGTTTATGCCCCCTGCTCTGATTGTTACTGTTCCACTTCTGGCAGCTCCAGTATTGGCTTGGGCAGTTAACCTAAAACCATTAGATAGCCGTTCAAAATTTATCCAAGGTGGTCTGAGTAAAGTAGTAGTAGCAGCATTTGTAGTAACAGTTACCGTTCTCTGTGCGCCACCTGCCGAGGGTATGTTATTCCAGTCTGTTGCGGGAGATATAGATAAGGTCGGCACGACAGCTAGTTGACTTGCGGTAAATGTGCGCTCTAAACCTCCCGCTCTAATGGTAACTGTGCCGCTTCTAGCAGCCCCAGTATTGGGTTGCGCTGTTAGTCTGAAGTTGTTTGTGCCAGACATTCTCTCAACGTCAATCCAGAATGGTCTTAGTAGAACAGGGTTAGCAGCATTTGTAGTAACAACAACCGTCCTCTGTGCGCCACCTACTGACGATATATTTGTCCAATCTGTTGCAGGTGAGATGGACAAGGTTGGTACAACAGCCAATTGATTTACAGCGAATGTGCGTTCTAAACCTCCCGCTCTGATTGTTACCGTGCCACTTCTAGCAGCTCCAGTGTTGGGTTGGGCTGTTAGTCTAAATATGTTGGTGTCTGGTATCCTCTCAACATCTATCCAGAATGGTCTTAGTAGAACAGGGTTAGCAGCGTTAGTAGTAACAGTAACTGTCCTCTGCACCCCACCTGCTGCGGGTATGCTATTCCAGTCTGTTGCAGGGGAGATGGATAGGGTTGACGGGGCATTTCGACTCCATTGGGCGGTAACGATATGAGGGACATTTGTTGCCCAACCCCAAGTCAGTGTATCCCCGGGTAGTCTAAGTGTACCATCTGGTGTTCTCCACCCACTAAATGTGTATCCCGCTCTTTGCATGGTTCCTCGTTGTGGTAACACTCGTTGACCAGGCGTTATAACATTGAATGGGCCTGGAGTCGTTCCACTTGTGTGACCGTTACCATTGAAGGACAAGACTACAATATTGCTCACTGAATTGAAATATCTAAACTCCCAAATTTCCTGATTTCCTATTATCGCACCTACTCCAATTCTGAACCGATGTCCTTGGGTAAAGTGAACTCTACTTGCATGTGCGCTTGTCGAAACTCCAACTGAAAGTCTATCCCACACCGAACGGTCTAATGTCAAGTCGCGTATCGATACGACATATCTAGCCCCAGGAACCGCTCTCCATCTAATCTCGAGGTTCTGTTGGGGTACGTTCATATTATTAAATTCTGGTTGCCATATAGTGGGTCTAACATTCAAGGGTTCAAAAGAGAGCTCGAAACTTTGGTGAAGTGCCTCAAGATAATATGGGTGTAAATAATAGTGGGGATCAGGAACGAAAAGAAGGTGGCCATCTGGGATTTCATCAAGAAGTGGAATAACGGTTATTGTGACTGGATTGGGGTTTTCAAGGTCTTCTTGAAAATAATTAAGGTGATGCGGTTGTGAAGTATAGTTATGGAGATAAGGGTTTTGTGTTGATTCCCCCAATTCTTGTATTTCTACTCTTTCTTTGTTATCCCAAACATACTCGATTACATCATCGTACCAAAAACCGCCCATTCGTCCCATTCGTTCAAAGTCTTCATTATGCCAAGTATATTCAATTACATCATCATGTGAAAAATGCACCTCATCATCCAAGCGCAACGAAAAAGTTTCAACGATAATATCATCATATGTATTCGCAGCCGTCATCCGTCCATAATGTGCCGCAAATGGTAAATTCTCAACAGTTTCATAAATAACTTCGTAATCTGTAGCCAACCTAAAGCCTCTGCCAATAGGCGGTGAATCTTCAAAGATGCTTTCGTAATACACAAAATCTGTAGCTTCAAACACCTCTTGATAAGCATCTCCAATATCAAAAACATCTAAAACCATATCATCCGAATAGTCAGTTGATAGTAGCGATTGTGTATGTATGGGGTTTGAGCTTAAAGAGAATGTAAATATCACAACCAACATTGCACTTAGAAGCCTTTTTGATACTTTCATTTTTTACCTCCTTAGTTTTAAGTGTTTTACAATATAATCTTGTGGTGTGATTAATGTTGTTCCTAAATCACAAACAAACATTAGCCAAAACTTTATAATCAGACCTCCTTCCCCATTTTTTCCTGTTTTTTCTAGAGCGTGACCTATTTATGTTAACGCACACTCTAACCTTTTACCAGAACCCATGTAAATCTACGGACTACACAAGCTCTAAAAAGTTTTAATTACTCATTGTTGATTATTTACCGTGAATTATTATCGTGAATTATTTGTTGGTTTGATTTTATTTTAGCAGAAACAGTTTGATTAGTGGTCGACAATCCGCCGACATTGAAATGTGCTTATTGTAAGCACAAAAAATCTGTAAATTTGGTAAATTTGATTTATTTATTTATTTACTTATTTTTCATCCCATATTTTGCTAATTTTTGCATACTTACAGTATAACACAACAAAAATACAGCCGTCAAGCATCTACTTAAAAAGTGATGTTATTTTTTAACGTAATAATTGCTTTTGTCAAGCGAAATTTCTACCACACATTCTAAATGAAAAATCGGCCACTCAATCCAAGCAAGGATCGTTTTTTTCATTGTATGACAAATAGCCATGGCGGATTTTTGGATTGTCATCTGGTCTTCTTTTGGCTGGTTTTTCGATTGGTCTACGCAGTGTTTCCATAAAGTGTTGAATCGGGGTGTTAGTAGGGTGTGGGACATGATGCGAATTGAGAGCATTTTTGGTTTTTTAAACAAAAAATATCGGCGCATTATGTGCCGATATAAGACTACTATTCTTCGATAAATACTCTGTGACCCTTTCTGGATCGTGCTCCATTCTTTTGCGACAGTTGGAAACGATGGTTTTGCTACCACCAAAAACAAAAACTACTTATCACCGTAATGTGAACCACATTGGACAATTTCCAACTTGCCATCCTCGATACGAAAAACAATCCTGTTCTTTTTATCGATTTCAACACTCCAAAACCCTGTTAAATCATGTTTTAATGGCTCTGGATTTCCAATACACTTGTAGCCGTTACGCTCAATGTCTTGTATTAGCTTGTTTATTTTTTGAGTGTTCTTTTGTCTTGTGTTTGCCAGTAAAGATAGTCAGCCCATGCCGTATCATGCCATATTTTAATCATCGTCTACCTCGATAAGCTCATGCTCAGTCATATTTTTACCCGCTTTTACATCAGCAATCGCTTGACGCAATCTGTTCATATTAGCTTCGGAGTAGAATGGATCTACAGCAACTTCAAACGGTATTCTCTGTTCTTTACTAACTTTGGTGGCGAATATTGTAAAAGCCGTTGTCATGCTCATACCCATATCCTTACAAGCTTTTTCCATACCCTTCTTTAAGTCCTCATCCATACGAAAATTAACCATAGCTTGAGCCATTGTAGTCACCTCTTTAATATTCGGTACTACTATTATACCATATTTGTAAAGCAATAGTCAAGGGTATGCTTTACAAATATTTTTTGAATATAACAAATGGTGCATTCTAACCCCCTAAAGTCCTTTGCAAGAAAGAACCGATTGAGCCGATGAACCTTTTTATAGTCTTACAATTACAAGATAATGACCCCCGCTGACTTCTTTGGGGGTTTTTTGTGTGAAACCCCATGTTCCCACTGCCTCGTTTAAAAGAGCAATTTTAAGGCCATCACCAATCTTAGAGCCATCACTCAAAATCTTCCGACAAGTCAACCGAAGCTTTGAGTAGGTTAGAAATTTTGACAAAAGTACCTTTTGATACTCGTTCCACTGCAACGAATTTCCTACCTTTCAAGTCAATAGCTCTTATCTGATCAGTCATCACAAAGCCTGTTGTTTTAAGGTCTTTTAGTTTGACGTGCAACGGGTGGTTTCTATCAGTATTTGTAATTGGACATATTAGTGTTAAATTCGTTAAGGATGTAAAAAGTGTAGAACTTACAACAAGGGCAGGTCTAAATCCTGTTTGTTCGTGACCTTTGGTGGGGCTAAGGTCGGTTTTAATGATACTTCCTTGCTTTACCATTCTACCTCCTCGCCTACAAATGGCATATCAAGCCATTCTCTATCCTCATCCGTTAACTCTATCGCCTTGCCATCCCAATTAGCTTCGTTTAAATACTCCCTTAGGCTTTTATGTTGCTCTATTGGGCGGGTTAAAATAATTTTGTCACCGTCTATTGCTACATTCAATTTTTGTTTATCATCGAGGGGAAAGGCTTCCAAAAGGGATTTGGGCAAGCGTATTCCGTAGCTTGTTCCCCAACGGTTTACTGTGGTTGTCATAAGCACCTCCGAAAAAATTTATTTTATATATCTTACATATATTTAATATATAATATATTTTGGATATTGTCAATGGAAATTTTTGTTTGAAATATACCCTCTAAACAATCCCCAACCCACTATACCTAGCAATAACATCAAAATCCTTATCATTATGCAAAATGGGTAACTCATAATAAAGAGCCGTTTGAGCTATAAGAATATCCATTGTACTTCTAATTGTTTCACCCTTCGACCTTATTATCGAATAGAGCATAGAAGCATCATCATAAAAACTTATTTGGTTCGGTAAATATAAAATCTTTTGAGTACCTAGATAATCTTGTAACTTCTTATGCTCGTGTTCTGACTTTGAACCTTGTAAAATTTCTTGGTAGGTCAAAATAGAAATAGCAAAAGGGGAGTCCAGAGTTACTGTTCTATCAAAAAAATCTGACTTAGGATTTGGTCTGCCTTTCAACCAATCCACTAAAACAGAAGAGTCAACTAAAATCATAGAGCCACCCCCTTATTTTTGTTTTCTTTTCTTTTCCTTCCTCCTTGTTCTTTTTCATTTTGTTCTTTTACCTCTTCATTTCGTTCTTGGGATGTCAACACTTTTTCTTTTTCAATACTTTTAAAAGATTTATATTTGTAACCTTCATCATCTTCTCTCATGGCTTTATAATCATAACCATCAGCAAACTCAATTGTACCTTTGATGTCCATTAAGTTTTTCTTTCTTCTGCGTTGAACAAGTTCATGTAAAGCAAACTCTACTACATCTTTTTTTGTTCTAAAGTCTGGCAGTAATTCCATTGCTTCACCTAGTAAGTTTTCGTTTAGTTCGATTGTTGTGCGTATTACGCTCATAGATACACATCCTTTATATTTTTATTATATTTCCAGTTACATTTTTCTAAGGACATTTTATCACATATTGTTTGTGATTTCAAGTGTGGATTTTGTGTGACGTATTTATGTAAATTTGTATGTTGTTTGCATGTTATCTATATGGTAATTATATGTAATTTTATGATATTTATATGTAAGTTTACAAGATATTTTTGTGCGGATTTATATCATGATTCTATATATAATCACATGATGTATTTACACAAACCCCTTCACAATCCACCCCGATCAAACAACCAACAAATACGATTATTTCATTACACCATAGTTTGGCAAGCAGGGACTCGCACACGTGCCGCATGCAAGTCCTACTTGTTGGGGCGTAGCCCCAAACCCCTCAAGGCGAAGTGTCAAGCCCTTAAAAGTGAAGCATCAAGATTCGCAAATCTTGTAAGAATTTTTAGGTTTTTATTAAAAACTTTTAAGATTCTTTTAAAATTTTAAGATTTTTTCTTGAAGACTTTTGCCGACCTTCACATTTTTCTTTTTGGCTTTTTGATTTTTGATCTCAAAATAATTTTAGCGACCTTAGCATTTTTCTTTTTACGTCATCATTTTTCTTTTTCAACTTCTTGAAAGCCCACCAAACTTTTCAGGCTTTCAGTTTTGGGGCTTGGGGTCACACCCCAACAAGCGGTATCGGGGGACGATAGGCCCACGACCCCCTGCTTGCCAAAGTTGAAAACAGCAATTTTAGCATGAAATCATGTCCACTTCATATCCACTCCAAGCCGTTCCGTTTCGCTCCGTTTAACACCAACATCACTAGCAACTTTTTATAATGCACACCATAAACAAGTTCATCGTCATCCGCAAACTGTACCAGATGAATCTCTAGGCTTATATCATTACCCGTGGCATTTTTTATTAAGTTGTTGAGAAGGTCAAAAAGAAATCGCCGACATTCGTCCTACACCTAAAAAGAAATGTATGGGTTTGAATTTCTAAAACTTCCACGCAAGCAACTTTTTTAGTAGTTACCAAAAATTTAGAAGTCCAAAAATACCTGGAGAAGAAATTTTGTAACTAACAATGACTGATGGGAATTTTATAAAATTGCAAAAAAAATTATGTTGTAAAATTTGCGCAACAGAGAAATTTATGTTGCAATAAATTTACGCGTAAAAGAAATTTATGCATGTTATGAAAAATGCAAAAAACATAAAAAGGCAGGTTATAGGGTGCAACCCTAATTTGCAAAATTTTTAAAAACTGCAAGCTTGCAGGGTTTGTTATTTTTAAAAAAATTTCGATTTTCCGATGGTAAATCTATGCTTGCATTTTTTTAAAATCCTGTGTATTTACTGTGATAAATCTATGCTTGCAAAGATAAAGGTTTTGAATTGCCTATGGCAATTCCTCTTGAGTTTCCAAAAACTTAAATTGGCTGCGGTGATTTTTCTTTGGTTTAATTTCGAATGTTTGTTTTCGAATATTTAATTATTTTTGATTTAATTTCTTGATTTATTTTTTGTGCTTCGCCGTGATAAATTTATAATCTTGAATACAAAAAAATGAACACTGATTTTTTTCACTCATTTGTGATTTTGAACGCTAGAAAAAGACCCAAAAACGAATACTGAAATTTGTTTCCACTAACTTTATTTACTCATTTTTAATTTTTCGTCAAATTTGGATGTTTTTTTGAGGTGAAAAGGGTCGGGGGTAGTTTGGTATCAAAAAGTATCGGTTAGTGGAAAATAATGGGGTGTGAGGGGGGTTAAAACACATAATTACTTTCTGTGTTACCTCTAAAATAATTTATATTGAGTTTCTTCTGGTGACTCGGGGTGTTAATGATTGGATTTAGGGTGTTTTTACAAGTGAGTTTGTTTTACTCTCTTTTAAAAGAGTTTTTAAAAGAGTTTTTAAAAGAGTTTTAGGGAAAATTTGACATCTCTACAACTCGTTCTACGAGCGGTTTGTAGACTGTGGATAATTTTAATGGTGGAGAGAAAATTGCAAACTGGTGGAGAGAAAATTGCAAACTGGTGGAGAGAAAATTGCAAACTGGTGGAGAGAAAATTGCAAACTGGTGGAGAGAAAATTGCAAACTGGTGGAGAGTGTTGACATGCTATACACCAGTATGTTAAAATACATTAAAAACTAAAGAAGGTAGCTGATTATGACGAATAAAACTGAGCAACAAAATTTTAGAAAACATTTGGTTACTAAGAGGAACGAACTAAACGAATTAAGTCCTAGGGGCATGACTTTACAACAGCTTCGTTTTATAGTTGTCTATTTGAGCATGATAAATCCACTTGACGAAAATACAAGGCTTGTTCGGTTTTCTTTGAGTGATTTTCAACTCATTATGGAGATGGGTCGATTAAACATACAGCAATTAAGTAATAGCGTTGACGATTTGCTTTCCAAAGTCACAGGCACGGTTACTGAAACGGGAGATATTTTAAGGTTTCAATATTTTAAAAGGTGTCGCATAGGACAGGACAATGGCGAATGGTACGTAGAAATCGATGCTCACGATGATGCGTTACCAATGTTTTTCAACTTGAAATCAAATTATTTTAAATATCAGCTTTGGAACGGACTTCGCCTTAAAAGTTTGAATCAGTTGCGTTTTTATGAAGTTTTAAAACAGTACCAATGGCGTGGTTATCGTGTGGTTACAATATCCAAACTAAAGTATTTACTAGGAATTAGTGAAACCGAATACGTTCAATACAAAGACTTTAGACGGAGCGTTATTGATGTCTGTCAGAAAGCCCTGCTCGAAAATACAGATATAACTTTTACATACGAACCACACGGCAAAAAAGGTCGAGGAGGTAAAATTCTCGAATTAAAATTTAATATTTTTGAAAATAAGAAAAATCAAGACCCATTGGACGTAGGAAAATTTATTGTGACAGCAGATGAAGAACAGGAAGAAACCGATGACTTAACAAGAGAAGTTGATTTAACCGAATCTGAACACTTGTCTAACTTTGAAATTTTCTGGAGAAATTATCCAGAGCATAAGAGGTCTGGCAGGAAACAATCCATGTATGAATGGGGCAAATTGCCCCTAGATGCAATTTTGTTCAAGGAGATTATGGAAGGGTTAGAAAATGCAAAAAACAGCAATAAATGGACTTCTGATAAAGGTGCATATGTAAATGAGCCAGCGAACTGGTTGCGGCAAGAAAGATGGAAGGATGCCCGAAATGATACTGTTGAGAGTGTAATAAAACCCAAAACTCAGAATTTTATAGGTCGTAAGAGGTCGAAAGATTACTTTAAAAATTTAGAAAGACTTGAAAAAGAGCGAATCGACAAAATGATTATTGAAATTAACGACAAGGGTGGTGATTAGATGAAGTCACCATATAAAATAGCCAAAGAATTAAAAGTCTCTCCTCAAGCGGTATACAAGCGCATGACAGATGAGTTCAACAACAAGTTCAACAACCATATACAACGAACTCCTCAAGGTAAATATTTGCTAGATGGAGTTGCAGAGAAGGCTTTAAAGGGTTTGTTTCGATTGGTTGTTGAACCAGTTGAACAACCAACTATTGAACCAGTTAAACAACCAGTTAAACAACGAAGTGATAGCCATTTATTGAACCAGTTGAATAACGAAAATAACTTTCTGAGAACTAGAATTGAGGTTTTGGAAGAAGAACTCAAATCCGCCCAAACCCACAACCGTGAACAATCAGACAAACTAGCCGAATTAGCCAATCAACTTGCAGAAATAACCCGCAACAACCAAATTCTTTTAGGTGCAGAGCAAAGTCGGACTAATCCAGTTCTTCTTGGTGAAAAAAGGGGCGACCTACAAGACCCCAAGGAAACAGATGGAGATAATAACGCACCTAGAAAGAGAAGGTTTTTTGATTTTTTTAAGTCTAGTAAGTCTTAACTGATAATATAAAACCTCAAACAAACCATAACCCCCAAGAATTTGAATGTTCTTGGGGGTTATGGTTTGTTTAATTAAGTTACAGAAAATTGATTATTGAGCGAGTTCTGAATCCACCTCTGTAGACTCTGTTTGTGCTTCTGTAGACTCTTGATATACTTCAAAAGGGTCTAGTTGTATGTCTAGAGGTTCCCAGATGTTAGCTATTGGAGACCATTGGGCGAAGAGGGTTAAGTTATTTGATGGCATTGTGTCTCCCGACCCTAAATGGTGTTCTTGATTCTGGTTATTGACTTTAATCCAACCTGACAACTCGTAACCTTCACGGGATAGCTGATTCCAAAGGTCTGATAGAAGGGGTAGGATTTCTACACCTTCCCTAACAAGGATTGGGTTTATATGGCTTGGGTAGATGTCATCCCAGTCACCTAGGTCGAAGGTTAGTGTGAAGTATTGGGAGGGTAGAGTGGGGTTGTATAGATTTTCTATTATTTGAATTATTTCGTTTCGTTGGTTCATGCTGTGGAGACCATTTCTAGAACTAAACATAAGCCAATTATTCCCGATTTCCATTGGTTGAGCAGATATTATATGCTTTTGTCCAGTTTGAACGGTGTTAGCAAAGAATATCATTGCTTCGTAATCAACGGCAACTTCTCCTTTTAGAACTTCAAGGATAGTGATATAATAAATATCTGTTGACATCCAATCTGTAGATACTTGTTCATTTACGAGTCTAAGGGGTTCATTTATTTCAACAACCAAAATATATGGGGATTCTTTTAAGATAACCTCAATTTCGTTCACTCTTATAAAGTCCCTTTCTCTCGAGTTATTTTGCGTTAGAATTCGCATGAACGATACTAGCTCCATTTCTGACACATACCCATCAAAATCAAAAGCAGTTGAGTGTTGGGATAACAGTTCGTTATACATGATGCTTTGCGATGGATCACTTAAATCGATAACGATGTTTTTCACAAACACAAAACCATCTTCATGTGTATTGGCATGTGGTAGACCTATTGCCTCAAGCGGCAACAAATAGCTTGTATTTGTAGTAAATTCTAAATTACCTGATGTATAGAAACCATGATGAGAGTGGACGTGATGTGAATGGTCAAGAATTCTTATGGGAATATTTGTATTTGCATATACAAATATTCTGTCTGCGGCATTCCCTAAAATCCTATCCAATACAATAAATTCAAATTCAGTTAAATTCTGACCAAAAGGTCTGCTGTCCACATATTGAACAATAACTATATCTGTAGCGAACTCAACTAAGGCCTCTTCAAAGGTCATGTAAAGAGCAGAAGCTATTGTCATAACGGGTGCAACTCCCTCACCCAATGTATTCACAAATACACTTTCAGCCGCATTTTCTTCGTACAAACCTGTGAAATTTCCAGAAGTAGCACAAGCAGCTAGAAACGAAATCGACAAAACAATCAATGCTAATATACTTTTTTTCATATTTATTCCTCCTTGTCAATAATATTGAAAACCTATGTAATTTTTATTATATCATTTTACTAAAAAACAGTTTATTCTCGAATAACTGTTGGTTGAATTTCAGACAAAAATTGTAGTAGATATGCATATTGTGCCATCACCTAAAGTTGTTATAAATTTGATGCAAATGCCTTTTTTCATTTGCTTGTAAAATAGCATTGGGCGGTGTGGCTACACGTAAATACATCACATCAGTGTTAGCGGGAGAGTGTCCCCAATAGCCCAAAGCATGACCGAGTTCATGATTTACAGTGCTTTGATATTGATCTCCAGTGCGGTCATCAGATACAATAAAAGCACGGGCTTGACCCGAGTGTCGTAACACATCCCTAGTTGTGCCGCCGATTATTATATTTCTTTCTAATGTCGTTGGTGGTAATTGTACAAATCCAACCGATGTAGAGCTAAACTCACCGTAAAAATTTGTTATGGCAGTTCGCGTACCCGCAAACGATTGTATTTGTGCAGTCGCTTCAGTTCCACTACCAATCGAAATTCCAAGTGCATCAGACCATGCATTACGAGCTGTGGTCATTCTTGAATCTAATTGGAGATTTGCCGAAACTACTCCAAGGTTTCTAGTGGAAACATTTACAGCATTTGGCCAAAAACCAACATTATTTGGATTAACCCCATTAGGATCTTGATGCCAAATGAACTCTGGCTGACTAACCAAAATATACCCCCTAGCATCACCAACAGTAACAGTCACATGAGCATGTCGGGTTGAGTCCGTAGTATTTGTGTCAACATAAAAATTCCAATTGTGAGCATGCCCATTTACTTGCAACCAATCAGTTGCATTTGGTGGAATTTGGATAAATATGTCATTAATATTCTGATTAGTACCTACATGAAAGTTAAATATTCCTCCCATAATGGGCGAAGTCCAAATATTACTCGCAGGATTAGTCCATCGTGAATTACCTGTAGGAGTAATGGTTATTGTAGCAAAATTAGCATGGGCGGTGGAGTTGTTAGCGGGTATTCTGGTATTTAGTCCGATAACTTCAGCAGGTAATTCAAGTGGGTCTATTGACGGAAAGACATTTTGATGCTCTAAATAATATCCCGAACCAAGGTCAGCAGGAGCAACTCCCCAAGACCAACCAATAAACCTGTAACCACTTCTAGTAGCCGTAGGTATCTCCCTACCCGTCTGCCTAATAGTCAAACCAGACTCAACCCCAATCCAAGGGGGTATGGAGTTGCCTCCAGGATTACTCCAAGTTATATTAACCAAATTAGGCGCACCAGCCAACTGATTCACAGAAAAACTACGCTCTAAGCTACCCGACCTAACTGTTACCGTACCACTTCTAGCAACTCCGTTATTAGTTTGAGCAGTAAGCCTAAAACCATTGCTTAACCATTCAAGGCTTAACCAAGGTGGTCTTCCTACGGTGTAAGTAGAATTTGTGGTGACGGTGACTGTTCTTTGTGCTCCGCCTGTTGATGGTATGTTAGTCCAGTTTGTTGTTGGGGAGATG
>Ga0123355_10014009_pt1 | contig 12506 bp, 9 predicted proteins | sample TergutEmb28metaG_3_FD_89872 | JGI IMG/M metagenome (GOLD analysis project Ga0123355, IMG submission 89872) | Embiratermes neotenicus P1 segment gut microbial communities from Petit-Saut dam, French Guiana - Emb289 P1 | ecosystem: Host-associated > Arthropoda: Insects > Digestive system > Gut ...
TCATAGCATACACCCACGTTTCATCACCTGTTATGACATTTTTCAGAAAGTTTTCATCAGTATTCGAACGATCTAATAGCTCCTGACTGACTGAGACGCGGTTCTGTTTCTGTTCCTCTGTCAGCAGACGCGGCACAAATTTTGCGGCAACACGATACATCTTCAGTTTTTCGGTCAAAATCATGCGGCATGAACTTTTACAGATGCCCACTTCTTCGGAAACTTCATGGATAGTTAGACGACGATTTTCACGTATCACAGAATGCACTTTCTCAATGTGATTGTCGCCCGTTGACAAAGAAGGCCGTCCAGATTTGGGATCATCTTTGATGGACGTTCTGCCTGATTTGAAACGCTGATACCACTCATAACATTGCGTATGGCTCAAACAGTCCTCCCCATAAGCCTGTTGCAACATCTGAAAAGTCTCTGCAAAGGTTTTTCCCAATTTCAAACAGAATTTCACGCAAACACGCCGAGGGCACTAAACAGACGTTCACTCAAGGCCGTGTAACTCGTGACTCATTGAAAATGGCGTGATGTGGCTAGTGTCAAAATAAAGCTTAAAGTCCACGCTACACAGCACCACCGTCACAGGCATCCTGCGCCGGCTCACTGGCGCGCTATCGCAAATGTTTCGGTATTTTTTGGACTGGCCTTGTGTAGGTACTGAATATTTTAAACATGGTATATACTCTCCGTTTTTTCCTCTTCAAAATGCAGTTTGTTTCATAAATCTAACTTATTTGGTTCCTGTATTATTCACATTTGATATACAGGGTGTGCTAAAATTAAAAAAAATAATTCCGGCACCAAAAGCTTAATATACATGTTCCCCTCTTCGTTATCACGGATTATAAGGGCTGGTTTATTATTATTATTATTGTTGTTGTTGTTGTTGTTATTGTTATATCACCGTCGTCGTCATCATCATCATCATCATTGTATGCAGGGTGTTTTACAATTATATACCTGAAACAGACCATGTTTCTAGGGTATATAGTGTTGCAGCTGTTTTGTATTTACAATTTGTGCTACGTGTAATGTTATTTTGCCCGTGAATTATTATTATTATTATTATTATTATTATTATTACAAGGTGGTTCAAATATGACCGGGACTGATTTGTGTGTAAACAAGCCGCAGTCAGTCCCGGTCATATTTGAACCACCTTGTATTGTTATTATATCTTGTACCCCTCATTACCATAGATGACTGTGAGTATGCTGTGTATATTATGCCACATTTTCCAGGGACACTAATGCTGTGTAATTATTAATCTTGAATTGTTTTAACTCTTCACAGTTCATTGTTGAATGATGTTTAGCACACTAACACATATTGTAATGTATGCCATACTATAATATTTTAACCATAACTTTTACTCATTATGTGGGTAACAATTACGCATATATAAGTGTGTGACCATAAGGTGTGACAATGTCGTGTACTGTCATGTGTCTCTGATTTCTAATGCAGGGCTTTGGTATTCGAAGAGGAAGATTTTCAGCCTATGGTATATGGTTACCGGCTAGTGCCAGATGTATCTGAACCTCGCACCATAGGCATGTTAAAAGAAGTAGAAGAAGAGCTGCATCGTCGGACGCGCAGCAGACCATCAGAATCTTGTTCCAGTGATGAGGTAAATTTCATTATAAACATCCAACATAATGATGGTAATACGTGGAATTGTTAATTTTTTAGAAACAACACTTATATTTATCAAACCCTTTGGAGCAGTTTTTTGCAGACACACGAGATCATTAAGGGGTGTGAGCCCAGAAGCCTAAGGTGCCGTGTGGTATGTGGACTGCCCTATGTTGTAATTGGTTAATAAACAGATTGTGTAACAGTATTACAAATACTGTGTATGTGTGTACTAAATGGTTTGCCATAAACCTCTGAATGCTGTAGTCGATATAGGGACTCACTATGGGCTGGATGGTCCGGGAATCGAATCCCAGTGGGGGCAAGATTTTCTGCACCTGTCCAGACAGGCTCTGAGGCCCACCCAGCTTCTTTTACATTGGGTACCGCGTTTTCCTGGGGGTAAAGCGGCCGGGGTGTGGCATTGGCCACTCTCCCCATCTAGCGCTGAGGTTAAAGAAAAGTAGAGCTATACAGCTACTCCCCATCTGGGCCTTCGTGGTCTGTTCTAGGGTGAACTTTACCTTTACCTTTACCTTTATCCTGAAGATCATCTAAATAATAATTAAAGATTGAATTCATACCCCACAGAAAACATACCTAATCTTCATTTCGAAGACTGGATGCTTAATGCTATTGTGGGAAATAATTATTGTTTATTCTGAGAATCATAATGAAAGTGACTGCTGGCAAAATGCAGGGATTGTAATGTTAAATTAGGTGGTACATATATTTAACATTGTGCTTTAAATTACTAATGAATTGTGGACACTTTTGACACTAGGTTGCTTTTTCACGAAGCTTTACTCCCAGTGTGGAAAGGTGACTTGATTGTGGTAGTCTGCAGTAACATATAAAAGTGATCCCATCACAGGCCCGGTGTGGCCCAGAGGGTGGGTAGAGGTATAGCTCTACTCTTCCATGACCACGGCACTAGAAGGGGGTGAGTGGTCAGCAGCACACCCCGACTGCACTTTACCTCCGGGAAAGACCCGGTACCCGTTTTGCAGGAGGCTGGGTGGGCCCCAGGGCCAGTCTGGACAGGTGGAAAATCTCGTCCCCACCGGACTGTCCAGCCCATAGTCAGTGCAGTAACGTATACCATTCAGTAATTTCTGTGCTTCTTTTGTCATTGTTGTATTGTTCGTGAACTGTTTGCAGCAGTGTTTTATGTAGTAAAGTTTAAATACTTTCAGGTTGGTTTAAGTTTTGGACTATATTGCAAGACTATCATTTACTCTTTCCTGTCCCCAGCGAACTGTTGCCAATCTGTGGACCTGTTGTGAAAAACATTTATTTGTCATCATTATGTGTGGCCAGATGGAAATGGTTCTGTACAAGTAATGATTTCATTTTGCTCATTATAACTAGAAGTGTTAGAACCTTTGCAACACTTCACAATGGTGAGAGTGCAATACTAGTGCACTGCTCTTGCTATGATTTCAACCGTGTGTCTTCGCATACCGACCTAGTTTTATGTTGCTGTCTGATAAATTAAATGTGAAGGAAAGATACAAACGGGACAACCCAAAATGATGTAGTTTAGCCACGAGTGGGAAGACATCAGGAATAGAGGAAATAACTGGCAAGAAATAGAAAGAGAAGGTTGTGGGAAGTTGAAGAGGACTTTTTATATGTAGCTCTAAGTAAACAGAAAATTATGTTAGAAGAAGGGGTGTGGATGATAGTGGTAGTGGTGATAATGGTGGTGATTATGTTGGTTTGGTCTGCATTGTGTTGCCGGTTAAGTAGTCTGTTATTTCTTAAAAACATTTTGTGTTGTAGATCGTGAAGCCACTGTGATTGGCGGTACTATGTTATCTGATTATGAAAGTCATCCTTTGCTGTGAGACTCATATATTGTGGTAGCTTGTTAGTGTCATCTGTGGTTCCGTGGAATGTAATCTGTTTTTACGTGCATTCACAAAATTGCGAAAAGCGACTATTAGCTTTTATATGTCTGTCCGTTCGCACAGAACAACTCGGCTCCCACTGGACAGATTTTCATGAAATTTGATATTTGAGGATTTGTTGAAAATCTGTCAATAAAATTCATGTTTAATTAAAATTGGACAAGAATACAGGGGACTTTACATTAAGACCAATATACTTTTTTATCATATCAGTTCTTCTTAGATTGAGAAATGTTTCAGACCAAAGTTGTAGAGAAAATCAAAACACACATTTTGTATTCAGTAATTTTTTTACAAAAATTGTCCCATTTATGAGATAATGTGGAAAAATTTTGTAGAGGTGGTCAGGCCACATGCCAATATGGCACATTGCATGCTACAAATACACGTACACAGGTTTTGTAATATTCATTTCTCTCCCATTGCAACAATGGCTGCACGAACATGCCTCAGTGTTATATTGTACGTACATTGCCTGTCTTGTTTGTTTTAGCACGAAGATGTGGTGGCACTGTACTCGCGCATAAAGTTCATCAGGCTGCTGTATCAGGCACTGATTTGTCTTGGTCGCCGGGAACAACCTGGGCTGGGTGACTGTCACAGACTCCTGGCTAGTTGCTCTGAGCTGTTGGTTACTATGCAGAAGACTGTAGGTAGAGGACTGCAGCCCGAAGTAGAATGTGAGTACGTTTATCAATGGTACACCACCTCTGTGACAAAATTATCGTATTACACTCCTGTTTTCCTACTTTGAGTTCATTATTACGTGCTTTAGGCATTTGTTGTCTCTTATCGTCTTCAATGCCAGTTCATATCTTTGCCTTCCTACCTGTTTGGCATGCTAAAGAGATTGATCCTTGTACTGCTTCCTTTACTTGCATAATTGATTGCTTGTCTTTTTTCTGCAGGGTATTCCTATTTGTTACTGTTATTTCTGTTTTTATGCTTTAAATAACATGCATTGGTTCCTTGAGTTTGTCAGGCTAGTACATGGCCACTGGTCATTTAAGACCAGATGCATCTGGTAGTGTTTTGTTGTTGTAATGATGAGCATTAAGTGAGCAGTTAATTTAAGTCTATGATTATCATCTACATATGCATTCTGTTATTATCTGCATGTACATTGTTTGTCATGTTTGTGTGCCATTTGTGTACCATGTACATGTGTATTCTGCTTATCACATACGTGTGTATTCTGCTACCATAACATGTGTATTCTTATCATGTATATGTGTATTCTGTTATATGTACATGTGTATTCTGGTTTCAGCTGACCACCCAACAATATTGGGGTTTGATCCACTTGTTAACCAGCGGTTACTTCCACCCACATTTCCTCGATATACAAAAATAAAATCTCGTCTTGAAGCCTTGGAGTATTTTGAAGAACTGCTGACCAGACTGAAAGTTGTGTGTAAAATTACAAGTCATACTTCATTTCACAGTGCATTGGTAAGTTTACAGTAAAATGAAAGATGTGCAGACATAAAAATTTGTTATTGTCTCTGCCAGAGTAGTAACAAAGCATTATCCATTCTTCTGCGTCCTTCTATAAGCACCCCTCTTGCATATGCAGGTGTTCTTAACACACACAAGTACCAGTTGTTTGAAATTAGTTTTCTACTGCTTTAAAGATTCTGTAATTCAAAATATATACAAATTATTTTATTTTTATTTGTTTTAGGATTTCTTCATCGATTTCAGTCGGCATGGACCATGTATCCTATCCCGCTCAATTCTTCAATTACTGTATCTCCCCCAGTGTAATAAAGTATTTGGTACCTTAAATTTTGTGGATGTGCTAAGAGATGCAGCTAAGAATTTTATATTTCCACCAGCTTTGATGCCAAAATCAACATTACTGAACAGTGCTCAGGTAAAGTGATACATTTACATAAAAGCATAAATGATACAATGCAGTAATACAATAAGTAAAATAATAATCTTGGCATGTAATTTCTGTGAAACATACTGCCCGAGCATTATATTGTCAGTACTGACACCATAATCACCCCAAACTCAAATATGACCACCAGCCATACAGAACTGGGTGTCTTAAAGTACTCTATTTCTGTTCTTATAATAAAAGCCAACAAGATGCGCTATTTCTCAAGTTTATTTTGATAAAGAAGTCTACCTATTTCAGACAGATCTACTGTCCATCATCAGGAGTCTCAACACTGTATACACAGTAATAGGTATTGGTCATGCTAGTTATGTTGACTGTCTGCTAGCAGAAATAGTGCATCTCTTTGGCTTTTATTGTATGAATATATCACGATGCATGGTCCTCTGAATGTCAAACTCTATTTCTGCATGATTCAGGCTACTACAAAAGATTTTTTTTTTTAATTTTTATACATATTTCCTGTGCAAGGAATTTTCTTAGGCCTTCTATATCTAGCTTATACTTGCCTAGCCATACTATGTGCCCTGTATAGATGACAGTGTTCATTGTTTTTATACAACAAACTGGAATTAAATAGCTGTGTGGTAATGGTTAAATCTCTTAATATTGCAGTCCAAATAGCATTTGTGTTGGGGCAGGTTTCGTATCTGTATGCCTCGTAATTCTTCATTCACGAGCACTTCCACAGCTTAATACATTTATGAGCTCTCACACAGTGCAGGTTCTGTCTTTAAACATTTTTGGTTACCCGTCTGATCAGTAAAGTGACTATTTTGTGCAGTCTGATTGATTATTAATATGTTCACAAAGGCCACGTGCAGGTCCCTGTAACCCATCTGTTAAGCATTCATATTAAGAATACATGTGCACAAGAGGATTCAAAATACTTTGTGTATTGCAGTAGCTAGTTTAAGCGTATTCTAAGATATGGCAGAACACTGGCAGTTTTTGTGTATTCCTGAATTATATGAGAGTATTGGGACAATCCATTCTTGGTTTGACTGCTAAGTGTACAAGTACACAGGATGTTAATTTTCTCCATCTTCCTCTTATCCTGTGCTACAGTGTTCTGTTTATCACTTTGGTCTCACACACTTTTAGTTCTCTATTCATCCCTTAGTTGCATATAGAAACATAAAATTATAATTCTTTGTATTTGAGTCTATGGGTTCTTAAGTACAAGAACTGAACATGCCCATCAAACGTCAGTATGCTCACAGTTCCTGTATTCACTGATAACTCTGCCTTAACACCTGCTGTATACTGTAATGTTGTAGTTGCTATGTGTACATAATAGTTGTAGCCTTGTGCTCATATTTCAGGCAAAGGAGTATGTGGAAACTTTCCTAAATCATTGTACTCGACCATTTGGTAATCTCATGCAGTTGTGTGGACACAATCGAGCAAGACAGCGGGACAAACTGGCACATCTACTAGAAGACTTTGCTACATTGCAAGATGAGGTTTGAATATACAAATTGCTGCTTTTTATATTCATGATATTAACTACCTCCAAAGTATAAATTCTGCATAATTATACTGAAAGAAAAGGAATGGGAATGAGTTGTTACAACATACACAGTACAGTCTTATCTGAAAATTGGGATAGTTAGGAATGGTGTGACAGTGGAAATGGAGGATGCAGATGCCACAGATACTATCAACATTCATATCTTCCCACTGTGGACAGTTTGTTTTTGTCACTTCTGCAACAATGTGGTTCGTTCTAGACATTCCAGAACTTACGGTTAACTCTGTGAGCCCTGTAAAATGGCTGAAAGTAACAAAACTGTGCCAACATTTCAACAGAATCTTCATTTAACAGCACAATTTGAAAGGGGGGAAATCAACAGCAAAACAGATTGGGCATATGGGATACAGATGTTCACAATAAATTTGATGGAATTACAATGAGCTGTGTTCAACATAAGGGTATGAAAAACTGTCATTGAAGGAGGTGTTGGAATCTCTGTAGTGGCAGTGATGCTGCAGTTGATCTGTCATATACTGTGTGTACCCAAGTACAAGACATGTATATTTTCCTGAAAAATTGGGGTTGCCTTATAATCCACAAAAATTTAACCATGTGCTGTATAGTTACTTTTCCTGAAAATTGGCAAGTGTGAAGGGGAATCTTCTTGCATACAGGGTCATTTAATATTTAAATAAAGACAGTGGTTTGCAAAGGCAGACAGGATAATGTAGTTGGTATAGTAACAAGGCTACAGGCTGGGGGATCTGGGGTTTGAGGGAGGAAGGAAACTTTTCTCCAAAACATCCACAACAGCTATGGGGCCCACCCAGTCTTGTATTGAGTGCGTAGCAGGGGCTCTTTCCCCACGGGTATAGTGGCCAGGACATGACAGTGACCTCTCACCTCCATTTCATTGCTGAGGTAAAGAATAATTGGAGCTGTATCATTACTCTTATATGCCTGCATGGCATGGACAGGGACAACTTCACTTCTTTGGTCCCAAGATGGAAACTTAGACAAATTTAATGAGGTTCTTTATCCCCAAGAGCTCTAAATAAATGCAGCTATTGGTGCACAGAAAGTTTGCAAGAGTTTGCCATTGTATTGAAGATCATGTTATACCTTTTTTTTATTTTTCTTTCTTTTTGGGAATATTTTGGCTCATTAGAATGCATTTGTAGTTGAAGTGTTTTCAGTAACTTATTAATGGGACAAACTTTTGTGTGACTTCAGGCAGAACGGGTGGATGCATATTTGCATAATCTTTCTCTCAAGTCAGACTCGCCTCGCCCTCATCTTGCCTGTTTTGGTACGTGGATTCTGTATCACACATTACGGATCATGATAATGTACTTGCTGTCTGGCTTTGAGCTAGAGCTGTACAGTATGCATGAGTACCATTATATATTCTGGTGAGTGAATTTGGATTATTAAGAACACTGTCATTACATGTATCCATAAGATTATAATACCATTTTAAAACTTTCATTTTTATTAGGTATATTAGCAAAGCTGTGAAAAGCGACAGATTGCTTTGTCATGTCTGTCTGCGTGGAACAGCTCGGCTCCCACTGGATGGATTTTCATTCAATTTTGTATCAGAAATTTTACTAAAATATATCCTGAAAATTAAAGTTTGGTTAAAACTGGATAAAAATAACTAAGCACTTTGTGTGAAGACCTACTTGCATTTATGACTACTTTGGCTACTAGTATTACAATAGGTGACATACCAAAATACCAAGCACTTGGTATGTAAACCTGCATACATTTATGACTACTGTGGCTGCTTATGTGAAACATAGATACCAGCAGTAGTAATTGATAAGATCGAAAGCAGTCAGTACTGATCTGCCTTATCTCTTCATAAAGTGTGCACGATGCGTAATTAAGGAAATTGAAATTGTGCTAGCAGTACATAATATTTATTGATGATGCCTAGGAATTTTAAATTTGGTATGTTGATTGATAATGAATATACCTACAAATTGTGTATGAAATATTGGTTTTAAATGGGCAATTACAAAATATTTCATAGGGATGCACATTGAAGTTGTATGTGGCAAATTTAACAGAATTAATGCAGACATATAAATAGTATGTTTTGCAAACATAACAAGAACAGATGCTAAGAATGGTAGTGAAATTCTGTAGTGTGTGCGTGATTGTGAAGAGCAACAAAAAGTGTGATTGTGGTGGATTAAATCATGGATGACCATCTGAGAAGGGTAAAGCATGCAGAGATATAAACATGCCTCAGTGTTGCATTATAAACTCATTCTCTGTTTTTTTATAATTACTGGTAGGATTACAAAAAGAAGAGAAGTGGTGAATGGGTGTGTGTTGTCACTGAAATTCATTGTGACTTGCCTGTAATCACCATTCTTGCCATACCTGACTGGGAAAATTTGGAAGTACATTGTGACATGTCACAGATGCTTTGCTTTGAAGTAGTCCGTGGCAAGAGTGTTCACTCTGTTTTCTGTAGTTCCACTGATATAAGTAGTAGATGCAGTGCCAGAGATCAAGGAGCCCTCGGTTCCAAACCTGCTTCCAATCAACTGTTGTGAATAATGTTCATGTATGCTTTTACATGTACTGTAGATCCGCATGCTTGTGATTGACACTGCAAACACAAGTGCTGTTATAGGATTCACAAGCAAGCTGGCAGAATATTCTAGAAAGCTTACATAATTGAGAATTAACTGAGTGTTATGAAACTGCTGCATTTGTTTTGTATGTGCAGGTATTTGTATGAATTCCTTTATGGCTGGCTGGTGTCTGCCTTGACAAGAGCAGACAGTTTCCTCATAGAACAAGAAGTCACTGTGGAAGGTCATAGAGGTCGTAGTGCAAAGAAAAATAGATCAAAGAAAAGGAAGACAAGACCTTATGGAAGAGAGATAGCTATGTACCAAGCACTGCAAAATTTGTGTGGTGGATTCTATAAGGTTAATATTACACATGTTAATTCCCTTATTTTCTTGTATAACTTAATATGTGGTCACATTGTTATATCCCACTGCTGTGCAACCATCCTTGGGACACTGCACAGCAGACATGCATAATATTTCCTGAAACTTTAAATTGTTAATAATGGATGTCATTTGTCGTATGGATTCAACTGTTCTACATATTGTGGACTCCTGCTAGTTCTTGTGTTTTTCACATAGAAGGCATACAAAAACAGAAATATTGATATTAAACTTGAGGGCAAGCCGTAATGTTCATAGATAGGAAAGGTATATGAAGTACTGATCATATGTAATGTTGCAGACTGTAATGGCAAAGGCCATGTTCCTAACTATGATGATAGTGATACTGAATCTGTGGTTATGTGAGATCAAAGGTTCTCACAGTGTGACTTCTGTCTTAGGGGATATGTCACCATTAGAAATTAACCAGCATAACAGGTGAACTGCTGAAATAGTGGCAGCAGTACCTCCAAAATAGTGCTGAATTTCTACCAGATTACGCAGCATCATATCCAGAAGTGGGCAGTCTTCAGTCTGTAGTTATTAGTGGCAACCATAATAATGAGAATGTTTTACAAATGAATAAATTTAAAATAACAGTTTTGATAGCCGTGATACTAACATTTGAATGACCTGTGTTCATGTATGTGAAAACAAATTGAAAAACATCCCTAGAATTCACTTTATATATTTAGGCAACAAGGAAATTTACTGCATTTTTAAGACATGGTGCATAATTTCTGTTTTTATATTTCACAAAACGTTGTGTATCTCATAAATTTTCTTTTTCTGTTCAGCTAATATATTTTTTTTAAACCATGCTCAAAAATGTAAATACCAACTTAGTTACTGGAAGGTTATTAAGTACAATATCAGGTTATCTTGATTAAGTTATGTATATTGTAACTGTATGCTTTAGCTCAAAATTACCCACTATCAAGTCAGTAATGGACTTTTTTTCTAGTTCCGCACAAACTGGGAAGAATGCATTCCAAGTATCATCCATGTTACATCTAATTTATGAATCAATATATCATGCTTATATCACTTATACCTTTGTCCAAATTCTGTTGTCATGTGACGTACTAAGGCGCTCCAGTAATCCAGTCTTTAGAGAATTTAACATGTACCTGTCTAAAAGTATGATAATATAACATGTAACTGTACACAAGTATAAAATTGTAGAAGTATTACCCATTTTTAATTTTAAATTAATTAAAATCAGATCTTTATCTGCTAGTCAGTACATTATTATGTTTCTGCAGTTGTAGTATCTAGTAGAGAGAGCAGATTATGTATCTGATGAGAAAGAGAGCTTTCTTCTTTTTTAATCCTGACAGGTGAAATATTCGTTTTTAGGTTTTGAAGTTGGTTACTGTTGCTGTCTGTGTTTATGTTGGTTGCTGCTTTAGTTAGCAAAAGGCTGCAAGAGGTTTCAGGTCACCTGGGATGTGATGTTATGTGATGGGTTTAGTGGTTCCCAGTATTTTGAAGGATTGTAATCTCTTTGTCTTCAAGGTGGAATAGTCCCACATGAAACAGCACCATATGCTAGTCAAGTGTATTTGATGAAGTGTGAACAAAAATACCTATTGTGTTTTTTTAACACCTTGCCGTCGGGCCACGTAGAAAGTTGTGATTGCTATCCCATGCATTGTTGACAGGTCACGTCTTTCTTTTTTTCTTAGACGACGTCCTGCACATGCGTTTGTCAGCTGGTCTGGCTCACTTTTTGCTTCAAGGCTATCAACAGCTTGATGCAGGATGCTTGGGTCTCAAGTTACAAATAAACAGACCGCTCATGACCCCCTGTTTTTAGAATCCTAAGAGTGCAACCAAGGGATCACTCATTCAGATACTCTCTCTGTTTTCCTTCAGTTGCAATCATGGCTTTGCGTAGGAATGTTATGCAAGAGGGCGATATTTTGTGTGAGTTATATGTGGATACATGTTCTGGTGTCTCTGATTATAGTGACAGTAAAAGTTTGGAAAGTGACAGTGACATCCCCACAACCAGTTCACATAAACAACTGTGATCTTCTACTGGTTCACTGACCCCACAATTTCCACACCCATTTTTCCTCACATGTATCAAGGTGGTTTTTATAACAGTGTGAGATTAGCTCAGACATTGCTGGACAGAAACGTGAGGGCCTGCGGCACCATGAGGGCTAATGGGCATTCCACATGACCTAGAAGAGGAAGGCAAGTGCGTGAAAAAAGGGAAGTCAGCATTCTGGAGGAATGGTGACGTAATGGTGCAAGTGTGGAAGGACAAGACTTGTGCGAATGATACGTACGATCCATGATGCAACAATTGTAAACAAAGGGAGGAAAGACAGGAAAACAAACATGGAAATAAAGAAGCTTTATGCTGTTGTCCAGTACACTGAATTAATAAAGGGTGTAGACAGGGCAGACCAGTACCTTAGTTATTACTATAGACAGGGCAGACCAGTGCCTTCGTTATTACTGTAGACAGGGCAGACCAGTACCTTAGTTATTACTGTAGACAGGGCAGACCAGTACCTTAGTTATTACTGTAGACAGGGCAGACCAGTACCTTAGTTATTACTGTAGACAGGGCA
>Ga0123355_10014010_pt1 | contig 12505 bp, 7 predicted proteins | sample TergutEmb28metaG_3_FD_89872 | JGI IMG/M metagenome (GOLD analysis project Ga0123355, IMG submission 89872) | Embiratermes neotenicus P1 segment gut microbial communities from Petit-Saut dam, French Guiana - Emb289 P1 | ecosystem: Host-associated > Arthropoda: Insects > Digestive system > Gut ...
CCTGCGACCGGCCATCTCGACACAGGTTTTTCTTGGTTTCCCTGTGCCCAAAAGCAAATGCTGAGATGGTTCCCAAGATTCCAAGTTGCCACTACATGCTTCACATGTAGCCCTCCCGACTTACATTTAGTAGTAACCGATTTCATGTTTTGTTTACATGTAAAATAACCACTGCCACCGGGTGACAACCCAATTGCAGTAAATAAATATTATTATCTGCTTCTGGGTGATACGGCGGTCATGCTTGATCATTTCATCAACCTGTTTTTGATGTTTGTCATCTGTCACGGAAACCGGCCTTCCACTGCGAGGTTGGTCAACAATATTGGCACGACCTGGTTCACACTCACGAAATTTAATGGCTCAAAGATTTACTGTAGTTCTGTTAACAGTGTTTTCACCATACACAGCCTGTAAACGGCAATGAATTTCAGCTGACGTTACGTTTTCAGCACTTAAAAATTCAGTCACCGCACGTTGCTTAAATCTCGTTGACATACCAACATAACACGACTCCATGCTAGCACGCACTGTTTTATAACCGGTGTAGAGAAAGGAATGAAACGTTGCACCTTTGTGCAGGAGGGTTGTGGCTACAAGGACACACTGCGCGCATCGCTACTTTGCTCCGCTGGCAAAATATTTCACTGTGTGCATTACTTATCAGCCGTCCCTAGTATACTAAATGCATTATCTTCGGGAAATATGCATCAATTCATAAACCTTCGTTTTCTTTCGTATGAGCATAAATATATTCCTAACAGTAAAATACAGTATTGAGGTGTTGGGAAGAGTACGTTGGAGAGAATGGTTGCACCTAAAAGACAGGAAGTAACAGGAACTTAAAAAAAAATAAGTGAAGAATTCATAATCTGTAAAAATCAGTCCCGTTATAGGCATGGAGTGGCCCATAGGGTTCCAGGAAGTTAAGGTTCCAAGATTTCATGACAACGGCACAGGATGGTGGTAAGGTTGTCAGCCTTACACACCGGCCGCCTTTACCCCCAGGGAATGCCTCTGGTACTCATTTCTGTTAGAGGCTGAGTCGACCCCAGGGCCATAGTGCGATCGGAAGGATTTTATATCAATGAAAAATTCCAATGACACCAGCTGGGATCGAACCAGCGAATTCAAAATCTGTACTTCACTCAATATTATTGCTGTATTTAATTCAATGAGTAACAATTGGCCAGCACACATTAACACGTTTTGGGAGATGAGGAACGTGTACAGTGTTCTAGTTGGGTGTCTTGGACGGAAAAGAGAATTTTGGAAACTCAAACCTAATAGGGGATAATATTAAGACGGATCTTATGACCATAGGGACAGAAAATTTGCAGAGGATCCAAGTGACTTAAGATACTTTGACTTAACGTATCCCATTTAGACCTGCTAAAAAGCAGTCTTGTGGGCTGCTAACGGACAAAATGTTTTGTGGTATATTTAAACAGGCAACTAACAAACTTATTCCATGGACTAGAGTCATTCTTGAGAAACTGATACTTCCTCAGCCAGTCAAGAAATTCTCCACTTTTTTGGAACCCGAAGGTTCATTAGCGTGTTCACAAGAGCCTGCTTCTGTCCAAATCCTGAGACAGAGCAATCTGGTTTACCCCCAGTGTTATTCCTTGAAGATCTATTTTAGTATTATCCTCGCGTCTACGACAACGTCTTCCAAGTGGTCTCCTTTTCTCAGGTTTCTCCACCAAAACCCTCTATGCACCTCTGCTCTCTAGCTTAAGGGTCCCATATCCCATACATCTCATTCTTCTTGATTTGATCACCCGAATAAAATTGGATGCAAAATACAGATCATGAAGGTCCTTATTATGCAATGGTCTGTAGTCCACAGAAGTGCAAGGCGGTAAATGGTACAGAATCCACTGCCGAACAAAATCACAATGAAGAAATTGTCTTGTATGACAGCTGAACTTTTACAGTCACATGAACCATTATTTTGACTTGCCACGTCAGCGTGGGGCAGGGGCACACGTTCACGCAGTGGCACACGTTCACATTGTTTTCCCTGTTTCAGCAGGTAGATCCGTCTGAAATGGACCACATGCTGGACCCAAAACGGAAGCGGCCCTTCTGCAATGCTTTTACAGGTAAGGAAGAACATTTCACAAATTTTAAGTGAGGAAATAATAAATTCTTTTATTATAGACCCGGAAAAATATTTTCGTTATACTAATATTATGTCAGTGACCATTTCGCAGGTATAATTTATACACAGCGTTTCAGACGCTAGAGTTCCTGAAGACTGGCCTCTTCAGGGACGATATGCCTTATGTGCTTTTATATAGCTAATGACGTTTCGAACGCACCGAAGTCTTCCAAAACGCCGGCAACTATTTGCCAGTCGACATGACTGTAATATCCTAGAAAACTTGGAAATGTAAGTAGTTTTTCACACGCGCGAGTATAGGGAAGAAATTTGGAAACAGAATAGCTTGTAGTGACTCACCGACGACTTCGGTACGTTTGCAAACCTGCGGAGCTCGTAATAAAGCCGCTTTGTCCTTCCGTCTGTACGTACAGTACATATGCAGGAAACAATTGGGGAAAACGTCGAACGGAATTTTTAGGCGTGTCATCCCCGTTGTGTTATCAACATAACAAGATCAATGTAATGTGTGTATACATCGTCAAAACACAACTATATATATTAGTAGTATATTGGGTATCTACTACAATGGCCAACATCAGTGGCCGAAACATGTGGTTGTGCCTAATGTATTAAGATACCCAGTATACTACTAATAAATACAGTTGTGCTTTGACGATATATAGACATATTATGTGTACATTGATCTTGTTTTGTTGAACGGATTTTCATTCATTGGAAAATGCAAGGCATTGTTGAATTTTGCCTGGCCATTTTAAACTGTATTTAGGCAGAACCATTAAATTCTTTATTATCTGAAAAACTATTTGCTTTTCTCAGCAACAAATATTGCGGTCGAAACTTATACAGAACGAGTGAATTACGAGCTGGTCATCCTATCAACTTTTTTCTTCAGTCTTACAGTCTAATTGAAGGAAGTGGAAGGAATTTGTTCATTTAGTAATCAACAGTGTTGTCGAGATGCATATCTCCTGTCTTCGGTCCTATACTGCTCGACCTTTCAAAGGAATCCAGTGTCTTCTAACAGCATGTCAAGCAGTCCGACAATGTTCAGCAATGCAGCTGTGATAACATCAAATATCGCAACAATACTGTCTTCCGAAGACCTACGAAAATCGCCGAAGTCTCTTACTCTGAACAATAAATAAGTCTTCTTCGTACGTAAACTTACATGTTTACAATAACAACATAAAACTGACAAGCACTATTCCCTTGTAAGCATTTAGTGCCCTCAGATCCTTCCTCTATATTCTGAGGTCTGTCATGGCTCTTGCATTGTCGGAGCTCGTTTCTATTTCTATCCTTGCAATCATGCTACTCTAACAATGAGATAGGTGTGTAGAGAAGCTTGGAAAGACAAAAGAAACCTGTACAGGATTTTCAAAAGCGGCGTCGCAGGAAACAAAGCAGGAAATAAGTTAAAAATATTAAAAGGCATGGGGAGGGGAAAACGTTTCGAAGGCGGAAATCGATGGCATTAGCTCGTAATAGACGTTGACCCAGACGGTTTTGAAGCTACAGAACGAATTTCTTAAGTCTCCACGTTTTGTTAGCCTCCTTTATTCTTTATTCAGGCTGTGGCAAGAAGCGGTCGGACGAGTCAATGGGGACGCTGGTGGAGCTGAATTCGGAGCCTGCCGTGGAAGACCTCAGTCGGCAGATCCTGTCGGAAGCCAAACTGTGGGAAGCAATTCAGGAGGCCAGGGTTGAGCTACTTAGGCGACGTCAGGAACAGGTGCGGCATACTCATTCTTAAAAACCATTAACTCTGTGACAGAGACTGCCTCTTTGGCATTCTTTTCTTCGAGAAATTTTCTGTTGTTGAGGAACAATTATCACTTGGAACCTATAACACTCCCCGAATAAGTATACATCTGTGTGGCACATTTCCTGCTTAGAATGGTCTGTAAAAAGGAGATAATTTATCCCCATTGCTACTCAACTTCGCCATGTTTTGTGAAATTAAAAAGGTCCAAGAACACCAGAAGGATTGGAATTGAATGGGACACAGTTTCTCGTCTGCGAAGATGGTGTCAATTTACTAAGCAAAAACGTAAATATTACAACGAAAAATGAAAGTCTATTAGCCGTTAGTAAAGAAGTTTGTCTACAGGTGAACTCTGCAGCTTCTAAGAATATGTTCATGTCTCGTGAACAGAAGGCAGGACAAAATCGCAACACAAAGCAGGGCAATACGTCCTCTGATCATGTACAAAATTAAAACTTTTGGGAGAGACGTTATAACTGTAAGTAAGAAGTTAAGAGCAGATTCAATTCCGGAAATTCCTGCTGCCGTTCAGTTCAGAATTTTTGTCTTCCCGTTTGTCACATAATAATGTAAAGATCAAAATATACGTACTTACGTACTTACGTATCCATGGAGCAGAGCCCTTCTTGAGAAGCTAACCGTTTGTCAACTAGCCAAGAAATTCCTCGCATTTTATAGGACCCGAAGGTTCATTACCGCATTCACAAGTGACCGCCACCTGTCCCTATCCTGAGCCAGCTCGACGCTTAGGTCGTACCAAAGGATCAAACGAGGTTCGAGGCAAGTGTTCATGATTCGCAACAAAATCAGTTTTTACGGTGAGGAGTTGTCAACACCTCGCCTAACTCCCAAACTAAAGAAACACCCCTTGTCGGCTGTCCGCGACTGCTTATTCAATATATTCGCAGTAACCCTCCATATTAGAGGCCGTTCCTCCATCCGCAACCTGAGGACGCGCCGTGCCGTGCTGACAGGACTCACTTATCACGGAAAAATCAAAATATACGGCACTTTAATCATGCTTGTTGTTTTGCATGGGTATGAATCTTGGTCTCTCATATTGAGGGAGGTATATCGGCTGAGTATATTCGAAAGTAGGGTGCTGAGTAAAGTATGTGGACCTATGTGGAGGGAAGTAAAAGGAGGCTTGAGAAAATGTCATAATGGACAGCTTGATGACGTTTACTCCACACAAAATACAATTATTTTCATCAAATCAAAGAGAATGAGTCTAGTGGCACGTGCAGTACCACGTGTGGAAGAGAAGGGCAATAGACAAACTACCCTAATCTCCAATACAGAAATTTCCAGTAACCTTGAGGTTATAATTTTTCCTGAATTTTTTTCATGATCCCTGGCCATTGAAATTTTCGTAAAAGAAGGTTTTCATACCGTCTCGGTGTGATGGACGGTGCAGTGGAAGGTCTGGTAATCCTCTCTGAACCACTGAAAAGATCGTGTGACAGCCGATGTGTTAATGCACCATTCAGTAATAAGTATTACAGAATCAATCAAATTCTATGCAGGATATAGAAGTAAGATTTGAGTCTACTTGTGCTGAAATGCATCTCGAGCTTTAGCTACACTTTGTGTGGTCATGTTTCTCTTCACAGATGTATTTATTAGGCTGTTGCTCGTTTCTACATGAACACGTGCCCGTGTAAAATCAGGTTTCTATAGAAGGCAGAGGCACGTTTTCCTGTCATCAACCTGGAAAAATCTCCTAGCAGCCGCGTTCTAAACATCGCTTACACAGTAAACAAATTTGGAGAAACAAGCATAGCGCAGCGGTTCTATCCTCTTCTCCGAGTTACTGCTTCCTTCTTTTTAAATTAATCAGCGATAAATTTTAGTTACTACACGAAAGACGAAGGTGAATGCGAATAAATCCATCCCTCGCTTTACGGACGTAATCTGTCACGCGCAGTGAACAAAGCACAGCCGGTGACAGGGCCAGTACATGTGTACGGTGACATGTACTGAGACATGTGCTCGCCTGGCCCATTTTACAGATCCTTTGCCCACAAAAGCGGAAGAGCTGTCCTTAGAGTGAGGTATAAGGGACATGTACGCCTCAAATAACACTGAGGTGCTTTCCGATCTTTGCATCCTGAGCCCTTTTCAGGTGGCCATAACAGTCAACTGTGGTCACACTTATTGTCACTTTTCACATTTGTGCACATGTTGTAGAAACTTACCTGTCTTACATAAACTCAAATTTTTACCCCGTCGAAGTATTTTGTAACTACTGACTTTAAAAAAATATTTTGTACGCAGTACCAAGTTTTATATTCATGCACACAATCATTACCAAACACTATAATTGCACTCAGGGTGAAGAGAGAGAAAAACCAACAAGATGCAACTAATCTGGTGTTTATTATCAAACTTCTATCTCAGCATGTTTCGGGCATCATTATGCCCATCATCAGGAGAACAAGACCGTGTACTGCTGCATGTGGTGTTCTGCCTGGGTGTGTAGGCTATGGTTGTGTGGAACTGGGACGCGGGCACACACAGCCTGCGTCCCAGCTTCACACAACCATAGCCAGCACAACCAGTGCAGAACACCACATGCAGCAGTACACGGTCTTATTCTCCTGATGATGGGCATAATGATGCCCGAAACATGTTGAGATAGAAGTTTGATAATAAACACCCGATTAGTTGCATCTTGTTGGTTTTTCTCTCTTCACCCTACGTTAATGATGCACGGTCACAAGAGCCCCAAAAAACTATAATTGCACGTTTCTATTTTCCTTATTTACTTATTATGTAAATCGCAAGAACGGATAAGACAGATAAATATCAATTAATATCGTTACACATTGCTATCGATGGAAAAAAATGTTAAAGCTAGTAACTAACGTAGTCAAGTTTGTATGTGGGTCTTCAAGTACAATGCGTGTTACTTTTGTCCGACGTAACCAAGCTTGAATTTTCTCGACGGGTTTTAATATTCGTAGCCCATTATAAAATGTCAAGAAAATGCGTCATGCAGGATCCCATTTGTTCCATTCGGATGGGCAGATGGACGGACAAACAAGACGGCAATCACAGTTGCTAACCGCAGATTTGCGAACGCTTCTAAAACACATCGATTGACGAAAGGTGCAGGTCTTATTTAAAACAAATGATACTCGTAATCGTCATAAGGAAATAATGTCGTGAACGACCTAAACATATTCGCAGAATACAACCAACAAGATGCGACTTTTCATTAATTTATTTATTTCTGTAAGACGCTCTACATGTTTCAGACGGTTTTTTCGTCCATCATCAGGAGCTCAAAACTGCACATAGAGCGTCAGGCATTTGTCAGACCAATACTGCTACCTACTGCTAGCAGCAGGTAACAGTATTGGTCTGACAAATGCCTGACGCTCTATGTGCAGTTTTGAGCTCCTGGTGATGGACGGAAAAGCCGTCTGAAACATGTAGAGCGTCTTACAGAAATAAATAAATTAATAAAACATCGCATTTTATTGGTTGTATTCTGCGAATATATTACGATGCACGGACCTATGAATGTTAAATAGACCTAAACATAGATGAGAGGATAATATTAAAAATATAAAGTCATATGTAAAGCTGTTCTTGTGTTTAATTAAACACAACGCTGTGGAAATATGTGACGGAATAGGCACATATTTGCAGTCGCTTGTAATATCACCACTAAGTACAAAGACATGATCAGCTTCTCTCTGCCGCTGTTTACCCCGCTTGGTACGCAGCTCCAGACACTAACTGCATAGAAAGTTTGATGGGATTAAGAACAGGTCTGGAGATGGAAATTCCTGTCCTCACTGGGAATCGAAATGCTGTAGGCCACTAAGGTTTTCCAATCCGTAGTCAGTATACTGGTTGAGCTACTCATATATTGGTTCTCAATTGTACGAAAAAATTATCTTAAAAGGAATTTTGCTATTTATCAACCAAACTGTATAAAGCGTCACATTTCCTAAACTTTAAACCGTTTCCACGACAACCTGGAATTTTACTCAGAAACAACACAATAATCATTAAATAATAATGTAGCAAACATGAAATGTCATAGCATTCAGATGTTCAGTGGGGCACCGCTAAATGGGGCAACCAGAATACCTTTCGAAATTTTTAATTTTTTACAATATATTTTTTTTATATTTTCTTCTTTAATCAGGTCTTTGAATCGATATATTTTTAAACCCAGTTGGGCGGTAGATGCCTGGCTTACTGACACGCCTGCTGCAGCTACCTCACGAGTGCCCTGAGTGTGGAGGTACAAACCTCCTGCGAGATGTCGCTACCTGTTTACCAGCAAACACGGCGCCAAACACCGGAACACTAAACTTCTGTTTATGAAGATTCGGCTTACTGCCTTCTGAGAGGTGATACAGCTTAATTTGGCAGGCTGTTAGGGCAGCTACATTTCAGGGAAGCAACTTTCGCTATAGGCGGAATAGAGATCTACCAGAGTACACGCCAAAACATCAGTGGTGAATCGTGCGCATTCTTGCGGGGGAAGCTCTCTGTGTAATGACCAGGCTCGGTTGCTCAGTCAAGTCCTTACTCAGATAGTAGCCCAGACGTGCAGGTCTCCGATGACATGCTGCTTTGTTTGGTAGAATTGTAACAAAAGAATTAAAATGGTTAGAAGCCGTACTCAGCAGAATATGCTAGGCACAGTGCTTAAGTTAAGTCCATTGTCTCTGTGTTTAGTTAAATATCACGAAGTTAAAAAGTATGTGGAGAATTGAAGGAAAGCTCAATATTTGAACTACATGGAGGTGAGTGTATTCAAGCTTCCGCTGCGAAGTAGATGAGAACGCACTCTTCTGGGTTATTACGCAGCGAGTAATGGTAATTCCTTACCGAAATTTCGGGACAAACTGTCCGGGTTGGACCGACAGTTTGTCCCGAAACGTCGGTAAGGAATTGCCACTACTCGCTCCGTAATAACCCACAAGAGCGCAGTTCTCATGGAGGTGAGTGTTCAGCGTCACCCTCCTGTCGCCTTGCCCTTGCGGAAACAAGACTCTATCCATTGGATAGGAAGCTGGGTGGGGCCCATAATCGATGTGATAACTGTGGGGAATTATGAAATAATCGAGCCCGATGTGACTTGAGTCGCTGTTCTTCAGTTCACCAGCAAGTAGCTTAGTAAATAGCCAACTGACTGAGCTACGCCGGCACGCTACACTTCTGAAGTCTGACTTTACTCGTGTTTTACAAGGATTGGTAAGGGATTAGTGCATCTGCGCTGGTAAATGCTCTTTTGGTAACCTGTGACTTTTGATGGCTGCCCTTATAATGCAATATTAATAATTATAGTGTTACATGGAGAACAATATTCATTATTCTATTCGGAAACAAACATGCATCCAGTGCAAGAAATATGCAGACGAACAAAGAGAAAACTGGATAAACCACTTGGATAGGAAACACAAACTGTGAGTAATCAGCCAGTACTTCTAACAGTCGCCTTACGTCTGATCCAGGGTCCCAACTTTTCAACCAAGCAGGTTGCCTTGCCTTATAACGAAGTAAGGTCACGCAAGAAGTATACGAGAATCAACACTCTCATTGCTTCCTTTTGCATGTTGTGACAATTACTTAGGCTCTTACAACGGCGAGATTTGAGGTTCTCACAGCGGCCTTGCTAAGGAGTTTAAGCCTTCGGAGGTGTTACTTCAAGACGTTGTCAATTCCGAAAATTATAGTATAGCCTTGGTGACATGCAACAAGGATTATGGAGCCCTTGTGTAACGAAACTGACAGGATAACACTGGGGTATTGGAGAACTAATTTCTGTGTGCTACTTTGTCCACCCTATATCCCACACACAGGCCCTAGATGTCAGGGTTCGAATCCAGTCTTCCTAGCTGAAAGATCAACGATTAATCGTCCAAGTCATGGCGCGATCTTAAGCTCTGCGGCAGTTAACGTGATTAACACGGGTTATAGTGCCTTATCTTAGTGATGAAGCAGTCCGAGATGGAGCTTGTACTGTACCTGATCAGGAAAGAACTTGTCACCCCAGCTGAGAGGATGGGATACAAGAATGATATAGACACGTTTTCAGTTTACAGTTACACTCGATTTTACTCACGTTCGTTTGATCCACCACTACAATTCATACACACTTCGGTCGTCTGCTATGCAACGTGGTTATTTTTGTATATTTTGGGATCCTTGAAAACGGAGGCAGCAGATTGCCTAGAAACGTCTGCAAGTATCTGTCCGACTTCAAGGCGTCACATTCCATAAAATCTCGACCTTCACATTCACTGCTATGAGAATTTCATGTTTCGTACAGAATCCAAAACTTCACAAAATTTTGCGTTAAGTGGCTTTGAAGTTCAGGAGAACAAAAGACTGAAATTGCACATTTTGTGCGAGGGAACAGACGGCCATTTACCTAGGCTACGGAGACAGTCCGTGCTGGCAGTGTAAGGGTTGAGAAGTACTAAAAAACTCAACATTACTGCCACATACCCGGAAGGTCCTGGGTTTGTAAATGGACCACTGACTGGACTTCTTTATTGCAGCCTTCACTGGTACTTACTCTCCAGTTGAGCCGCGCAGATGTTACAGTAGTAACTGAGAAATAGATCAGAGTTTTTCCTTCTGGATCCAGTCCACGTCACCATTCAGAAATAATCCTACCATTCCAAACTTCTTAACATAAGCCATCATAGAAGGGTAAATAAGTTTTCAAAAAAAAACCGCCAAATCTAAAATTTATCGTGCATTGATAACTTAGAGTAAGCACACTTCAGAAAAGACGTAAGTTCAAAGGTCTGCACAACTGATATTTTTTCTGCAGGCCCTTTAACTACGTCACCAAAACAACGTAGACAGAATATAATTATTGTGGATATTCAGTCTTTCGTCTAGAAATCCCACCGAGCAGCTTAATTCAGTAGTAGATACAATTTTGGAAAAATATCAAATATTTCACATTAACTGGTTTAGTACACACAAATTTCAAAACAACAGATAAAAATATAAGTCTCTGAACACTGAAAGAATTGAATGGTCCCCGATTTCCAAAACGACGTCGCTTTTTAGAAGGTTCCCAGTCTTTGTCCGTTTGTCCTTCTGGTAAAAGCAGCAAGCAGATAAAGCTGATGAAACGATACTGACAGGGAAAAACTGAAGACGTCGGAGAAAAAGCTGTCCCAGATCTACTCTCTCCGTCACAGTCTCCCATGGACTGGCTTGGGATCGAACCCGCGACATCGTAGTTACACTTCAGCTACTGACTGCCTCATCCGTGCATGGCCTTGAAAGACCGATATTGATTTGCATTACACACGGAGCATAGAGTCGCTGCATACCGCGCAGTAAACACGCTGCCTGTCAGTTATATAATTTAGTGGGGATCTTTTGGTTTTATAACAGGCAAGACTGCAGGTGCCGGAATGTGGTAAGATTTCATAACTCACTCCATTAAATTTATCCTGTTTAGCCAAAGAGTGATGCACGCCAGAAATTCTAAATTTAAAAGTACCAGATTTTTCCACACACATGCGCAGTGCTCGGAAGCTTTGGAACGACAGTCATTTTAAAGAACCTATACGGTTACGATGGAACAAGAACCCCCAATACACAACATTATTTTTCAACACTTCAAAAATTTTAAACATATTTCTTGTAAAAAACCATAAGATTTGCCCAGTTTGAGGGCAGTGTGTAATGTCATGACAAACGAGAGCCACGGTCCTTTTTTATGCGTTACAAAAACAACATATTAGTCTTATTTGTTAGTCGGTCTGCAAGGTACATTCACCAAAATATGACTGATGTCCATTATACAAAATGGGTACTGCCGAGGTACTTCTAGTGTGATATCAAATAAGACTTTCCCAGTGACACACGATGGGATATTTCTCGTGTTTTGATTCAGCGTGGCGTATATGCAGACTAATAAAACACAAACACCTATATTAAAACGACATGCGGTGGGGTAACCTTAAGTTAATCTGAAGTGCAGGAAGAATTTAACTTAATCCAACTCAGTGACATTTTGTGCACTTGAAAGTTATTCTTCGGTTGGGTCCGAATTTATTTTGACGTTCTCTCTTTACAGGCCGTAATTAGATTCACACAGTTCGGTTTTTTTAGCCAAGACTCTACTTGTATTTAACAGACAATTTAAAAGCGGCAGTTTAAGTTTAATGGATCGTCCAATTAAAGAATCTCCCAAGTCCCATGAAGAAAGTGTTATCAGAGTTAAAATCCGTCACACGCGCAAACTGTTCAGTTTAGGGGCCACAAAACTGGCATAAATTAATTTCTATTTAAATCTCTAGGTTATCACAGTGATGTAATCGATACTTCCAATCTGCTGTGATGTGGAGCTGAGCCGTTGGGTTAAATGGTTCATGAAGTTCATGGTTTCTCTGTGTCTCGTTGTTTCCCTGTGTCTAAAAGCAAATGCTGAGATGGTTCCCAAGATTCCAAGTTTCCACTACATGCTTGTTATGTAGCCGTCCCGACTTAAATTTAGTAGTAACCAATTTCATGTTTTTTTACATGTAAAATAACCACTGCCACCGGGTAACAACCCAATTGCAGTAAATAAATTATTATTATTATTATTATTATTATTATTATTATTATTA
>Ga0123355_10014011_pt1 | contig 12505 bp, 5 predicted proteins | sample TergutEmb28metaG_3_FD_89872 | JGI IMG/M metagenome (GOLD analysis project Ga0123355, IMG submission 89872) | Embiratermes neotenicus P1 segment gut microbial communities from Petit-Saut dam, French Guiana - Emb289 P1 | ecosystem: Host-associated > Arthropoda: Insects > Digestive system > Gut ...
CTCACCCGCAGGTCGCCCCACAGCTGGTGCTCGTAGGTGACGTTGAGCTCGTGCGAGTAGGGCCGGGTCAGGTTGGGGTCAATGTGTGTGCTGGTCCCGCCAAAACCGCTGACGAAGTTTGCGGGGGCGTCCCACTCGCTCGGCTGGGGAATCCCGTCCCCGTTGGTGTCATGCCACACAAACGTCTTTCCTGCAAAACCCACGGGATTCACGGTTTCGACAATTCCCGTACCCTCCATCTTGTAGAACAACCCATAGCTGAAACGCAATACCGAGGCGCCCTTGCCGGTAGGGTCAAAGGCGACGCCCACTCGCGGAGACACGTTATTCCAGTCGACCAGGTTCCCGGAAGCCGGGTAATGCTGTGGCGGAAAAAGACCGGGGAAGGTCAGATTGGAACTCGCCGATTGAGCAGGATAAAAGCTCGTGAACCGGTCGTAGCGCAATCCGAGATTGAGCGTCAGTCGTCGCCGGACAGTCCAGGCGTCCTGCACATATGCGCTGGTGTCGCGAAAATAGGTTTTCTCGGTGAAGGGCGTGTCGTAGGCGGTGACTTCAAACGCCTGGCCATTCTTGTATAGGGCGTTGATGCCTTGATTGATGTCGTAAACGTAAGGGTTGTAGTTGTCCCCGGCTTCAAAGCCGAATTTCACGTTGTGGCTTCCGGCAAGTGAGCCCTTGTACCAGGATGCTCCCACGGCGCCCTTAAGAAGCCATGCCGGGTTGGCAGATGAATAGGGGGCCGCGCCGGTTTCCGTGGACAGGACTATGTCCTGCCTATTGATGTCCGCCGGCGTGACCGAATGCTGATAACCGAGGGGAAACACTTCTTTGTTGTAGCCGACGCGGGCGTCCAGCAGAAAATTGCTGGTGATCTGGCTGGTCCAGAGCGCTTCGAGGACGTACGCCGGCTCGATCTGAAGCCAGCTTGCCTCCTTGCTCACAAACTGATAAGCGGTGTCCCGGCGGTAGAAGCGATTCTGCTCGTTGTATAGCCAGACGAAGCTCAGTTTGTTTCTGGGATTGAGTTGCCAGTCGCTGCGAAGGTCCAGGTTCGTCTGGTGATTGATGTCCGGGACCGGATTTCCCAGCTGATCGCGAATGGTCAGAATGCTCTCATCGACGTCGTATCGGCGATAGGAACCGAAGAGCCACCATTTGTCCTTGAGGACCGGCCCACCCAGGCTGGCGGTGGTATCACGCACCAGGAAGATGGGCGAGCCCGAGTTCACCGGAGAACCATTGAATACCGGCAAGTTCGGGCTGGCCTCGGCGGCGGCGGTCGAATAATAGGCTGCTGCCTGGCCGTGCAGGGTGTTCGACCCGGACTTGGTGACCATGTTCATGTATATGCCGCTGATCGAGACTGAAGCCGGAGCGTTGTCGGCAACCACCTGGAATTCATCGAACGAGTCGTGGTTCGAATAAAACTGCGTGTAGCCGCCATTTGCACCCGGCCAGTTCAAATCCAGGCCATTAAAGCTGAAAATCTGTTCGCCCGGCGTGCTGCCATGCACCTGCATGGTGGATTGTTGGAAACTCTGATTGCCTCCCACGTCGAAGGTGGTGGAGGTAACTCCCGGCATTTGCGCAACCGTGGACCACGGGTCGCGCCCGGCAGGGATCTCCTGCAATAACTGTTGGTCGAAGGTGGTCTCCGCCTGTACGTTTTGCACATCTACAACAGGTTCACCCTGCACCTCGACCGTCTGTTCCACCTGGCCAACCCGCAGTTTCGCATTCACCGTGGCGGTAAAGCCGGCGGTAATCACCACACTGGTCTGCCGCAGGGTCTGAAACCCGCCGGCTGTAATGGTGACGTCATAGGTGCCCGGGGGAAGCAAGTCGAACAGATAACTGCCATCGGCCTCGGTGTGCGTGCTTCGCTGGGACATCAGAGCATCGCTTTTCACCGTAACCGTCGCGTTCGCGGCCGCGGCCCCGGAAACATCGGTCACAACGCCCGTGATTTTGCCGGTAGTAGAAACCTGAGCGCTCACGCCCACAGGGACCAATAGAGCGGCCAGGATCGAGAGATTGACGATCGCCTGCTTGCTTCGCGGTAGGGATGGGATTGATTTCGAAGACACAAGCCACCTCGGGAATAGGATTGCTGAGACGACTGAGTCCCACCGGAAGCCAGCATCGAGGCGTTTGCCGGATACTTTATACAGCATCCATGAATGGAGTTGTCAAGCTTTAAATGCGGGAGTATCGCAGTTGCCACCAAACTGCCGCCAACCACAGATGCGTCGAGCGGTGGCCGCCGGCTAGCTCAAGTTCGTCAGGCACCGGGCTCCCCATTCCGCACCTGCAGGCTTCCCAACATGGAAACCGTGAGCCCGCTGGTTGAAATTGGGGGGGGCCACAGGCGGGAATTGCCGCTCGAAGCTTGAATAGGGGCCACTCGCTAAGGCCAAGACCAAGGATGAACTACAGGCTTCCTGAAAGCGGTCGAGGATCCGAAAGTTGTTCTAATCTTAGTAAGTTATCGGCGATGGCCGGCCGAAGACCGCTTCCGCCTTTCTGGGGCCGGGCGTCCTGAACCGCGACGCCGACGCGTTTTTCTTCCCCTCGCCCCTTTTGAGTTGGTGGCCGGCATCTGGACACCGGCCGCGGCCGCGCGGCCGCATCCTCATCATCCTTGCGCAGGGACCAACCTCGTGCCTCAGCCGTTATCCCCGCATCCAATCTGCTGCCGTATAATTTATTAAGTCCCCCCGGAACTGCAGTTTCCTCACCGCAAAAGCAGTTCGGAATGACAAATTTGAGGGTGGGGGATGTTTTGGTCATGGCACAACCGTTTGTGCACAACAATGGCAGGAAGGACTCCCTGATTCATGGCTACAACTGATGTTGGGCTGCACGACGCCACCGGCCGCGAGCCGGGGCTGCCGGTCATCAATGACATGAGCATTCAGGTGGCCACGGCGAACGGCAGCGGGTCGCAAAGCTCTAATACCGTACTGCTTCGCAGCATTTTTCAGATGGGCGTGCCGGTTTCCGGCAAGAATCTGTTTCCCTCCAATATCGCCGGCCTGCCCACCTGGTATACCATCCGGGCCAACAAAGACGGTTACGTCGCGCGCAAGAAGGAAATCGACTTCCTGGTGGCGATGAATCCCGAGACCGCCCAGGAAGACGTGAAGTCGCTCGCGCCCGGCGCGGCCGTGCTCTATGACGAGCCGCTTAACCTGCGCGCCCTGCGCAACGACCTGATTTTCTATTCCGCGCCTTTCGACAAACTGGTCGCCCCCGTCTGTCCCGAGGCCAAGCTGCGCAAGCTGGTCAAGAACATGATCTATGTCGGGGTCGTGGCCAAGCTGCTTTCGATCGACATGGCCGAGGTTGAGAAGGCCCTGCGCAAGCAGTTCGCGAAAAAAGCCAAAGCCGCCAATCTCAACTTTGCGGCCGCCCAGGCCGGCTTCGACTACGCCACTCTCCACTTGACCAAGCAGGACCCATTCCGCATCGAGCGCATGGACAAGAACCGCGGCAAGATCATCATCGACGGCAACACGGCCTCCGCGCTGGGCTCGGTCTTTGCCGGCTGCACCGTGCTCAGCTGGTATCCGATCACGCCTTCGTCTTCGCTTGCCGAGAACATGATCGAGTTCTTCAAGCGCTTTCGCATCGGACCCGACGGCAAGGCGACGTTCGCCGTGGTGCAAGCCGAGGACGAACTCTCCGCCATCGGCATGGTAGTCGGCGCCGGCTGGGCGGGAGCGCGCGCCATGACCACAACCTCCGGACCCGGCATCTCGCTGATGTCGGAATTCGCAGGGTTGGCCTACTATGCGGAAATTCCCGGCGTCGTCTGGGACATTCAGCGCGTCGGCCCTTCGACGGGCCTGCCCACCCGAACCTCGCAGGGCGATATGCTCTCGGCGGCATTTCTCTCTCACGGTGATACCAAGCACCTCCTGCTCTTTCCGGCTTCCCCGGCGGAGTGTTTCGAAATGGCCACGGAGGCATTCAACCTGGCGGAAAAATTCCAGACCCTGGTGTTCGTAATGTCCGACCTCGACCTGGGCATGAACAACTGGATGTCCGATCCGTTCGCCTATCCTAAGAAGCCCATCGAGCGCGGAAAGGTTTTGACTGCCGCAGACCTCGAACGGCTGGGAAGCTTCGACCGTTACAAGGATGTCGACGGCGACGGAATCGGCTACCGGACGCTGCCCGGCACCAATCATCCTGCGGCGGCCTACTTCACTCGCGGCAGCGGACACAACGAGCGCGGCCGCTACAGCGAGCGGCCGCAGGACTACGAAAGCAACATGCAGCGGCTGCGGCGCAAGTTCGAGCACGCCCGCGCCTTCGTGCCCCCGCCCATAGTCGAAAAAGCGCCGGCTGCGGAGATCGGAATCATCGGCTGCGGCAGCTCGCATTGGGCGATCATTGAATCGCGCGACCAGTTGAGCAACGAACACAAGCTTCCCACCGACTATCTGCGCATTCGTGCCTATCCTTTTGCCCACGAGATCGCGGATTTCGTCGAATCGCACCAACGCGTCTACGTTGTCGAGCAGAACCGCGATGCGCAGATGTTGTCCCTGCTCAAGCTCGATCTCGACACCGAACTGGCCTCCCGCCTGCGCAGCGTGGCGCGCCTGGACGGGCTGCCGCTCGACGCCCGCTCGGTCAGCGACGAAATTGCCGCTATGGAGGAGAAGTAATGGCGACCACACCGGCACCGAAAACCAACCGTCTGGGACTGGCCACGCTCGAGTATCGCGGCGACAAGACCACCCTGTGCGCCGGATGCGGCCATAACGCGATTTCCGAGCGCATCATTGACGCTTTGTACGAAATGGGCGTACCGCCGGAGCGGGTCGCCAAGCTGAGCGGAATCGGATGTTCCTCGAAGAGCCCGGCGTATTTCCTGGGCCGGGCTCACAGCTTCAACACGGTTCACGGACGCATGCCGTCGGTCGCGACCGGCACCGTGCTTGCCAACCGCTCCTTGATGGCGCTCGGCGTCAGCGGAGACGGGGATACGGCCTCGATCGGAATCGGCCAGTTCATCCATCTGATGCGGCGTAACCTGCCGGTCATTTACATCATCGAGGACAACGGCGTTTACGGCCTCACCAAGGGGCAATTCTCCGCCACCGCCGACCTCGGCTCAAAGCTGAAAACCGGAGTCATCAATGAACTGCCGCCGATCGACACCTGCGAACTCGCCATCTCCCTGGGCGCAACCTTCGTCGGCCGCTCCTTTTCAGGCGACAAGCGGCAGCTGCATGCCATGCTCAAAGCCGCGATTGCCCATCGCGGCACGGTGATGCTCGACGTCGTCTCTCCCTGCGTGGCCTTTAACGATCACGAAGGCTCGACCAAGTCGTACAAGTACATGCAGGACCACGACGAACCGCTGCAGGAGATCAGTTTCATTCCCGCATTCGAAGACATCTCGGTCGAGTACGATCCCGGCACCACCGTCGAGGTCACCATGCACGACGGGTCGCGCCTGCGCCTGCGCAAGCTCGAAGAAGACTACGATCCGACCGATAAGGTCCGCGCCATTACCCGTCTCCGCCAGGCAAAAGATGAAGGCTCCATGCTGACGGGCGTGCTGTACGTAAACATCCAGTCGCCCACCTTCCTGGATATGCTGAACATTACCGAAGAGCCGCTGGCAACCTTGCCGGCATCCCGCGTGCGGCCCGGCCCCGAGGTGCTCGAACAGGTTATGGAAGAACTGCGGTAGCCTTCCGCCGGCGCCATCCTGCCCGCAGACCTTCCCCACCATCGCTTGCCTCGAGCCCGACGTCGGGCTGGCGGGATGGGGCTGGCGGGAGCGCCGCCGCTGGTGCGGAAGTCTGATAGGCTGGGTGTTTCCCTGCCATCGCTAAGGGGCCTGTGCGAAAACTCCTGGTCATTATTTTTGCGTTGCCGATTCTCGCCGGACTCGCCTGGTGGTACTTTCACGAGCGCGAGCTTTCGAACCTCGATCCCGGCTACCGCGAATACGCCTATATCACCAACGGCAAGAGCAACACGGTTTCGGTGATCGACCTGCGCACCTTCCGTCTCGAAAAGACCCTGCACGTCGGCATCGGCCCGACCGGAGTGGTCGCGAGCAACCGCAGGAATGAAGTGTATGTCGTCAACAGCGGTTCGGCGAACATCAGCGTCATCGACGCCGAGCGCAATGCCGTGGTCTCGACCATCGGAGTGTACGGAGCGCCTTATTTCATCGATGTCTCGCCCGACGGGAAGCGCGGCTATGTAGCCAACTCCGCCTCCGATAATGTTTCCGTTCTCAATCTCGACGCGCGCAAAGTCGCGGCCACGATTCGAGTCGGGAATTCTCCCGGGCTCGCCCGGGTTTCGCCGGATGAAGCCACTCTGGTGGTGAGCAATCGCGCCGGCGATTCGGTCTCGCTCATCGATACCCGCAATTTGACCGTGCGGGCCACCCTTCCGATCTGCCACCAGCCAACCGACATCGCGATTTTGCCCGACAGCAGCAAAGCGTTCGTGGCGTGCTCGGGTTCCGCCCAGGTGGCGTCGATTGATCTGAAGACCGGCAAGCTGATCGCGCTGCTCGATGTGGGTAAAACTCCGGTGAGTCTCGTACTGAAGCCCGATGGCGGCGAACTTATCGTCTGCAACTTTGACTCCAACAACATCTCGATCATCGAGACGACGACGGACGAAGTCAGCGGGAGCTACCTGATCGGCGCGCACCCTGCGCGGGGAGTCGTTTCCGCGGACAACTCCCGCCTTTATGTCAGCAATTTTGGATCGGACTCGATCGCCGTCTATGACATCGACATGGGCAAAGTCATCGCTTCTCTCCCCGTCGGAAGCGGTCCCGACGGACTCGCGCTCTCGCGGAGCCAGAACTACCTGCTGGTCGTCAATTCCGAGTCCGGCGACGTGACCGTGATTCAGAAGCGCAAACCGCGACAACTCGAGCCGGGAGAGTACGGCCTGCTGACCATGATTCCTGCCGGCGTACAGCCGAACAACATCGTGGTCAAGGCGTTCATGCTACGTCCGGCCCAATAGGGAGAAAAACCAGGATTTTCAGAGACTCCGAGCCGCAGCCACCGGAAGACCAGGAACCTAGATCAGGCGTTCGCCCCGCAGCACTTCTTGTACTTCTTGCCCGAGCCGCAGGGGCAGAGATCGTTGCGCCCGACTTTGGCACTGCCGCGCACCACCTGTTGGACCGGTTGCCGGTCGCCGGCTCCGGCCATGCGCGCCTGTTCCAGTTCGCGGCGCTTGCGGCGCTGGGCAGCCTCTTCAAAGTCGTCGACCGAAGTAGTCACCGCCCGTGGACGGCGGCCGCCGTTGCCGTCGGCGGCGCCCGAGCGCGAAGCCGCGCCTCCCGGCTCCTGCTCCCCTTCCCCGGCCGGCGCCGGGGCCGGCGCGACGGCGCCTCCTTCATGGCGGGTAATGACCTGCATGAGGTAGAGATAGCGCAGGGTGTCTTCCTGGAAGCGCTGCATCATGGCTTCGAACATGTCGAAAGACTCGCGTTTGTATTCGACCAGCGGATCTTTCTGCCCATAACCGCGCAGACCGATTCCCTCTTTGAGGTGGTCCATGTTGAGCAGATGGTCCTTCCATTGCTGGTCGAGGACACTCAGCATGATCATGCGCTCGTGATAGCGCATGGCCAGCGGACCGATGAGTTTCTCCTTGGCTTCGTAGCGTTGCCTCAGCTTTTCGAAGATGGCGTCGCCGAGCTCCATCCGACTTAACGTGTCCGGCTGTATTCCCTCCCGGAGAATGTCGACGCCGAACCGGGTGAAGATCGCGTCCCTCAGACCCTTGATGTCCCAGTCGGCGGGATGGGACTTGACCCCGGCATGCTGGTCCAGCAACTGGCTCAGAACTCCGGCGACATAATCCTCAAGAATCAGCTCCTTCTGATCGACGCCTTCGAGCAGCTGCCGGCGCAGGCCGTAGACCGCCTCGCGCTGCTTGTTCATTACGTCGTCGTATTCGAGCAGGTGCTTTCGGGATTCGAAGTGCTGCCCTTCGACCGCCTCTTGCGCTTTTTCGATGCGCCGGCTGATGAGCTTCGACTCGATGGGAATGCCTTCTTCCATGCCCAGCCGTTGCAGCAGGGTCGATACCCACTCCTTGGCGAAGATGCGCATCAGGTCATCTTCGAGGGAAAGGTAGAAGCGCGAAGCACCCGGATCGCCCTGGCGGCCGGCGCGTCCGCGCAGCTGATTGTCGATTCGCCGCGCCTCGTGGCGTTCCGTGCCCAGAATGAACAGTCCGCCGAGATCGACGACCTCGTCGTGCTCTTTGTCCGTCTGTTGCTTGTAGAGGGAATGGAGTTCCGTCCAACGGTCGGTAGGGACCGCGTACTCGCTGCCGGCGTAATACCAGACCGTGGTGGCCGTGGTCTTGGCGTCGTCGATTCCCGCCTGCACCTTTCCCTGAGCCGCCCGAAGCGGCTGGGCGAATCCCTTCTTGACGCACTCCTGCTTGGCCATGAACTCGGCATTCCCGCCAAGCAAAATATCAGTCCCGCGGCCGGCCATATTGGTGGCGATGGTGACCATGGCTTTGCGGCCGGCCTGGGCGACGATTTCCGCCTCCTTCTCGTGGTACTTGGCATTCAGCACCACGTGCCGGATGCCCTTTCTCTTGAGGTGCTCGGAGAGCCGCTCGGACTTCTCGATCGAAGTCGTACCCACCAGAACTGGCTGGCCGGCTTGATGCAGCTTCTGGATCTCGTCTGCCGAGGCCAGATATTTCTCCTTCTCGGTGCGATAAACCAGGTCGGGATTTTCGATTCGCAGCAGCGGTTTGTTGGTCGGGATGACAACGACGTCCAGGTTGTAGATCTTGCCGAACTCCGTGGCCTCGGTTTCCGCCGTGCCGGTCATGCCGGCGAGCTTCTTGTACATGCGGAAATAATTCTGGAAGGTAATGGTGGCGAGCGTCTGATTCTCGCGCTCGATCTTCACGCCTTCCTTGGCTTCAACCGCCTGGTGAAGCCCGTCGGACCAGCGGCGGCCCGGCATCAGCCGCCCGGTAAACTCATCGACAATGACGACCTGACCTTCCTTTACCACATATTCGACGTCGCGGTGATAGAGCGAATGGGCTTTGATGGCGGTTTCGACGTGATGCTTCAGGTCCCAGTTCTCCGGGTCGGCGATGTTGCCGATGCCGAGCAGGCCTTCCACCTTCTCCCAGCCCTCATCGGTGACCGTAGCATTGCGGTGCTTCTCGTCGACCACGTAATCGCCGGTCAGCTCTGCCGGTTCGCCCGGCGGCCCGGGAATCTCCTCGCCTCTTTCCAGGCGGGGAATAATGCGATCGACGCGCGCATACTTGTCGGTCGATTCTTCGCTCGCGCCGGAGATGATCAAAGGCGTGCGCGCCTCGTCGATCAGGATCGAGTCCACTTCGTCGACGATGGCAAAGTTGTGGGGGCGCTGCACGCAGTCTTTGAGATCAAACTTCATGTTGTCGCGCAGGTAGTCGAAGCCGAACTCGTTATTGGTGCCGTAGGTCACATCGGCGGCATAGGCCTCGCGGCGCTGCTGATCGTCGAGATCGTGAACGATCACGCCCACGGTAAGTCCGAGGTGGCGATAGAGTTGGCCCATCCACTCCGAGTCGCGCTTGGCCAGATAATCGTTGACCGTGACCACGTGCACGCCACGGCCGGAGAGCGCATTGAGATAAACCGGAAGCGTGGCGACCAGCGTCTTGCCTTCGCCCGTCTTCATTTCGGCGATCTTGCCCTGGTGGAGCACTATGCCGCCGATCAGCTGCACGTCGAAGTGCCGCATATTGAGCACCCGGCGGCCGGCCTCGCGCACTACCGCGAAGGCTTCCTCAAGGATGTCGTCGAGAACCTCGTTGGTCGCATCCAGCCGCTCCCGATCGAGCTCTTTCAGGCGGCCGGGATCGGCGTCGGGCTCATCCGGAATACGGCCGAGGCGGTCTTGAATCTTCTGACGGAATTCGTCGGTCTTGGCCCGCAACTCCTCATCCGAGAGCCTTTCGATCTCGGGCTCAAGCGCGTCAATCGCCTCGACGCGGGGTATGAGGCGCTTGACCTCGCGCTCGTTCTTGGTCCCAAAGACCTTACCTAATAAGGTGTTGATCAAAGCTTGAATCCTTCGGAGGGCGACACCCGCTCATGGTAGAGCCTACCATAATTAAATTAGATGCCGTGCCTTGGGGTTCGACGCCTCGAGTTGGTCGAGCCGGCTGCCCTTACTCCCCAAACATCGGCACTTGGCGCGCGTCGGCTGACCTCGGCTGGCGCCTGGCCGCGCCGATGACCGCCAGAACCGTCAATGATTCGAGCGCATTGCGAGGAACAAACATCCGTTGCACATTCGAGCGCAGGTCGGGAGGATTGACCAGAAAACCCTCCGCCATCGTCAGGCTGAGATCATTCGGCATCAGGCCTTCGAGCGCTTCCCCGTCCTTGAATTTGATGCGCACCCACAGCCCTTCGGCGCGCGGCCGAGTGGTGAAGGTTTTGCGGGCAAGCGAGTCCGATTCGCCGAACTCCCGCACAAAAAAGACGCATTTTATGTCCGAGATCTCAATCGCAACCACGTTGCCGGCGGTATTCAACAGCTCCAGTTTGCCTTCGCGCACAAAATGCGCCGGCGCGACATACCCGTTCACCGTGTCGCGGTCCATCTTCCTGACAATGACCTTTTTGTGCGTGGAAGGCATAAAGGAATTCGAACCATCAAATCAGGGGGTCATTTCTTCTTGATCGATTCGCCGGCTTGGCCCCGGATCGGGTCCTGCCGCGGTCGAAACCGGCCGGGGTTCGCCCTCCGGAATTTCCATGACTCCACCATTCAATCCCTACATCGTCTCATTTCCCGCACCAAAAACCTCGGGGTATCCAGCTTCATAGTAGCCAAAACAATAACGTTGTGTTATTTTTTGTAGTTCACCCGACCTCCAAGATGAAAGTAACCTGCTCATTACCAAGCACTTACAAACAGCTTTCCAGATTTCCACAGGCTCATCTGTGGAAAAATCCGCGCCCCGGGGCGGCCGCGGCCCCTTCGTCGAGTTCTCGGCCGGCAGCAGGTTTGTAGTAGTCGGGCAGTTCAAAAGCTAGAATGGCTGACTACATCTATACAATGGAGCTCCGGCTGACGCCAAATCAGCAGAAGGGTGTCACGCTGGTCCAGGACATTTCGCGCAACGCCGGAATGAACGTTTATCTCACCGGCGGCGCCGTTCGCGACATCATCAGCGGCTTCCCGATCCGCGACCTCGATTTTACGGTTCAGGGCAATCCTCTCAAGCTGCAGAAGGAGTTTGAGCGCGCGGGCTCGGTGATCGGAGGGGCCGATGAAGAGCTCAAGGTGCTCTATCTGACGCTCGCCGGCGGAGTTCGCGCCGAGATCTCCGCCGCCCGTACCGAAAAGTACGAAAAAACCGGCAAGCCGCCGCTCATTGCTCCTTCGACGATCATCGAAGACCTCCGCCGCCGCGACTTCACCGTCAACGCCATGGCGCTTTCGCTGAACCCGGGATCGCGCGGTCTTCTCATGGACCCCTTCAATGGCGCCGCCGACATCGAAGCCAAGCTCATACGCATTCTGCACAACTACGCCTTTGTCGAAGATCCTTCCCGTCTGATTCGCGCTGCGCGCTTGTCTGCGCGCTTCCGCTGGCCCATCGAGGAGAGAACGCAGGCGCGCTACGACTCGGCCAAGGAAAACAATTACATCGAGTACATCACTAACGGTTCGATCGGATACGAGATCGAGCAACTCGCCTACGAAGACGACCCCCTGAATATCGTTCGCATCCTCGAAAAAGAGGGCTGGCTTAAGGTCCTGAGTCCTCATTGGACCACCGCAAAGGTGGATGTAGACGGTCTTACGGAGCTGGTCAAGACGCGCCAGCAGATGAACGAACTCGGCTACGCGCCCGATCCCTCCGCTGCCGTCCTGTACTTTCTCGCCGCCAAGCTCAGCGACAAGGAAATTGCGGACATTCGCAAGCTGATCCCGAGAAAAGATCTGGTGGAAGCCTGGCGCGACATCGAAGATCACGCCAAGGATCTGGCGAAACGGCTTACCGGCAAGGAAGCAACGACTCCTTCGCGCACCTGGAAATTGCTTTCGAGCGCGCGCCCGGAGAGGGTTCTGTTCCTCGCGGTCACCGCCCGCCAGCAGGCAGTCGAACAGAAGATCAAGAACTTCTTCACCCGGTGGCGCGAAGTACAGAAGAAAATCCCTCTGCCGGAGATGACCGAGCTGCTCATCACCCCTCAGCTGCCGGAATATCCCAAGATCGCCGACGAAGTCTTCATGCTTCTGCTGGATGGCAAGCTGCGTACGCGCACGGAGCGACTGAACTTTTTGAAGCCTCTCGCGCCCCCGCCGCCGCCGCCTCCTCCGCCGCCGCGCCGCGGGCGCGCAGCCAAAGCTGCAGCTCAAGCGGAGTCCGGCGCACCACAGCCCTCAGGAAAGAAGAAAGGCAAAGGGCGTGTCGCTTCGGCCCCGGCGCCCGCGGCAAAGGCTACGGGAAA
>Ga0123355_10014012_pt1 | contig 12504 bp, 5 predicted proteins | sample TergutEmb28metaG_3_FD_89872 | JGI IMG/M metagenome (GOLD analysis project Ga0123355, IMG submission 89872) | Embiratermes neotenicus P1 segment gut microbial communities from Petit-Saut dam, French Guiana - Emb289 P1 | ecosystem: Host-associated > Arthropoda: Insects > Digestive system > Gut ...
GGAGGAGGGGGGGGGGGGGGAGGAGGAGGAGGAGGAGGAGGAGGAGGAGGAGAAGGAGGAGGAGGAATGCATGATGTAGATCTAGCTTTTCTGTATTATATGACTGGCTTGAAGTGGCTGTCTACCATCAATATACCGTTTCATTTTGTTTCTTTCTTTGATTTCCAAAAAAATGACAAAATTTAAAAGGCTAATCAACATATATGACAAATACCCATACAATGAATAAACCGTGCATTTCTTTGTGGGTTCCATGAAACATTACCTATAAAAATAATGTGTGAAATTTTGTATTACATGAATATGAATAAAAGACACCCAAGTTCCTCATCAAAAAAGCATGGTATATATAATGGTCTTTAAATCCTTGCCACAGTTTATATTCTCTGTCATAAAAGTCTCAGCAACCTGTATTTATAGTGCTGACTCACCTCACACACTGCCTTCACTTCCTGCCACTTAGTCCTCAGTTTATCCTGTGACGATTCCTTCAGCTTTTCTGCTCGAACTGGATCACTAGCATGGACAGTCAGAATTAAACCATCCCCTTGACTAATGAGTGTTGCAACATCTGGAGCTAGTAAACTTAACTCACGTTCCACAACCTACAAAACCAAAGAATAATTTGTACCATTATACTAAAAAGTTAACAAGATGTTCTGCAAAGACATCATGATGCCCAATTTCCCTCAAATGCTTCCATCTAGCAGGAACTACAAGTTGTACATCACACAAATTCAGGTCATCAATACCACTTTCAGTTGATATTTGTAAGTATGTAATATTTCAGGTTTTAATAGCACTGAATACAAAGGATGAATGTGGTCTGGTAGACAGGCATCACCATTTTCAAGGAACCTGCTACCTCCATCTTCAGGATGGAAGTAAACATTAAGGCAGCAGCTTCCTATGAAACATCAATACTGATCTCTAAAACTACTTAGCATCACATCCCTGGCAACAGTAATCTTCACTGGACATATGTTTATCATAAGTTCCTAACCAAATCTGATGTATCTACCTGTAATTTCCAAGTTCAGTTCGTCCTTTGTCACAGAGCATGAGGTAGCTGAGGTTGTGGATTGACAAGCTGGCTTACACATGTGAACATTAACGGCAAATGTAATGTTCAAGCAGTCTTGGACAAATAATATAGGTGGTCCTTCAAATGACGGTTTGGTGGAAAACTAACCAACCTCATCATTATATACTAACATGTTACAAAAAGGTACACAGGGCCTGAACTTGGGGAACATTCTTTGGGATGGCATGGGCAACAAAAAATAGAATGGCATTAGGAACTCAGAATGTCAATAACCTCTGTAGGTCAGGTTCACTGGAAGCAGCAGTGAGGGCAACCAAAAATGGAATGACATTTGGAACTTGGAATGTCAGTAATCTCTGTAGGTCAGGTTCATTGGAAGCAGCAGAAAGGAATTCAAGACATGAACACTCAGAGTAGTCTGTCGCACCTCCAACCTCCTTCCTGGATCCTTCTCACTGCTCACTCCCTTCACTGTCACCAGCATCACTTCCATTCTCCTGAGCATCTGATGTGCTGTTTCCTCAAATGATGATATCTCCTGGGTAAGAGGAGAAGAAACTGTCTCCTTCTGTCCTTTCGAGGTTCGTGGAGTCGGCTGTGGTGGACTTACAGCTGTTAACGTTGGATGGACTGGTGATGTGGACCCCTCACTGCTTGTTGTGACTGCCCTCTGCGATGTAGCAGGATGAGGCTTTTCTCTGTGTTTGCTGACATAAGCTTCCTTTCGTGAAGAAAGTATCGCCTAAAAAATATTGAACACTTATACATGAAGTGCTTTTATTTGAACACAATTCCAATATTGCATAATATTAAAATACATATGGAGTATGAGAAAGCACCTTAAAGTTAGAAATTACGATTTTATGATCAGTAATCAATTAATTGAATACGTTTACTTCACTTATGCCATTCTCAATAGTAAACTTAATTTGAGACACACTCTGATCGCATATTTCCCTTCACTGCACCCACCTTGTCAAATTGTTGCATAAGTAGATGACCAAGAGATGGACTCTCATCATCTGAGCTTGAACTGTCATTGAATTCAAGAGCAGGTTCACCATCATCAGAAAAGTCTACAACATCATCAGTCTCTTTGTCACTGCCATAGAAACTGTTGAAGTCATCATCCAGCACTGGAAAGGTGTCTCTTAACTCTACTGTAGCAGCATTACAAGAAGGATCAGGGTCACTAAAGTTACCAATTATCTTGTAGGTTTTAGACACTTCAATTTCCTTTTTAAGAATTACTTCCTTTATATCGGGAGATGTGCTACGTTCAGATCTGTGTGCATCTTCTGTGACTGCAAACTGTGCAGCTCTACCCATTCTTTCCACACAGCTGTCAGCAAGTGAGTTCTGTCTGTTAGTGGTGTCTAGACTTGTGCACTCAGAATCACGCCATGCAGTTAATGTTGTCTCCTCGGTTTTGTTGACTCTGTCTGTCATCTGAAGACAGAGTGAAGGCTGGATATCACTTGGGCACATGGCTGGAGTTGGTGGTGGAGTTGGGGGCGCATGCATTTCAACGCAGTAGCCAGGAATGGACACCTTAGGAGGGGACTTGCTCAGTTTTTCAACTGATTCAGTTAGAAGCTGAGTTACATGGATACATGCTGTTTGATCACTACTAGCAACTGCACTCACCCTGATAATTTCTTCATCTGATAACTGTTGAGATGGTGATGGTCCATCTTTCTTCGGTGACAACCTGGCTATCTTTTTGTTAGAGATAACAGTATCAAAGCCCTCCTCTTCATGCTGTTCAGCACCCACCTCAACATCATGCAGTTTTAATGTTGATGGTCTCTTCCTTCTGTCCCCTTGAACTGTAGCTGATTTAACAGCTAATTCAGTATCAGTCTCCGGTGCTGATTCTTCAGGTTCTGTTTCAGTTTCCTCAATTATTTCCACCATTTCAACAGACTGGGGGCCAAACTGCATTGTTGTTTCCACAATTCTGCTGGGATAGACCACATGTTCAATTGATTCCATGGGGGTGACTACTGACTTTACAATTTCTATTGCTTTTACCTCCACTACTTGACAAGGATCTGCCTCTTGATGGGAGACAACATGCTCTCCCTCTGCAACACTGGCCACAAGAGTGTTAGAAGACACTTGAGAAAACAGAATACTATCCTTTGCCAAGCAAAATGTATCCATGTCATCAGCATCTTTTGCAGCCTGTGTAGAAGATTCTAAAGTTTTCACACCATCCCCATAGCCCTGCTCTACAAACGCTTCTGTTTCAGTTATACTGCCCACTCTTCTACGTTCCTCAGCTTCTTCCTGTTTTTTGACTCTGCTTGGCCATTCTGTTGTCTGTAACACATCTGGTACAACACTCTCACTTTGCCTGACCTCTGTGACATCACAACTCTTAATTCCTTGATTCTGTCTTTCTGCTTCTGCTGGTGGTTCAAATTCCATTTTCTCCACAGGTCTTTCTGATATGCCATCTACCACAGATCCAGCTGCTTTCCCATTCCGGATTTCTGCAACTTCATCAAGGTCTAACAGATCTTCGAATACAGGATTCAGATAGCCCATACATTCTTGTTCTATCATTTCATGTCCACTAAACATAGCTGTTAAACCTTCTTCAAGTGGAAGAGTATCATGTTCTTTCTGTGCAACCAAAAGCAATTTTGGTGCAACATGCTCTTGTGGTTCTGTCACACGTATATGACCTTTTTCTTCCGCAACTAGAAATGAAATTTCTTGTGGCTCTCTCCCCCTTGAATCTCCAGCTGAGGGTGTAGTTTGCATGTCAGTTGCTAAAGCAATGTCACTAGCGGTAACAGAAGGACTCTTGGTCAAAACAGTAACTTTCTGAGCCCAAACCTGCAAAAATAAGGTTCATGCCACTTTTATATTACTCACAATACATGAACCTTAATTTTCTCATAAGAAAGAATTTTTATTTTAAAAAGCTAGGCCTTTTATGATTATCACACCTTTATAGAATACAAAATACTTCTGGCCAGTTCACAGGTTTACTATCTAATAAAGTTACGTGTAATGAAATGATATTCTAATGAGTTGGAATTATGACCCTGTGAATTACCATGATGCTGATGAAAAGTCTGTATATGCAACATGGCATGCAGAGTAAGATGAAGATTGTGTTCATTTTCCATCACCAACCGTGCAGTGCTTTAAATTCGTAACAGCCATTCCAATTACCAGGTCAAGAGTCTTACAAGCAAAGAGTATTCAAGACAACAGTTGATTCTATGTGTTACACATGTTCAGTTCATGTCCAACTCTGCAGCGAACAAGGCCATATATGATCTATTCCTCAATATGAACCCGCCATTTTTTAATACAACAAGCAGTGTTAACAAATTAATGATTAAAGACAAACTTGCATGGAGATCAGGGGAGAGAGACCAATTCCAGGTTATTATTATCAACCCGTCTGTCACATAAGATATAATGATGACTTTACAGTGCAGTTAATTCACATCACATATGCTTCAGTCACCTGCACCATGGCAGACTGCAACACACCCAGACCCCCCATGTAACAGCAAGAGGCCAGAAATGTTACCAACACTGTGCAAAAACCACAAGCAACCAGTTCACCAGTCAACAAGCAAGATTCTTTAGTTCTGGTGCACAGACACAGAAACACATACATATTGCTGCATACTAGATACTGAACAAATACATCATAGCCAAACACTACAAACTCGGAGAAGAGGCACACTGAACCAGTGTTCACAATACACACAGGTGCTGTGTTAAAGAGACGATGTCATTACCAGCAGCCATTACGTTCAAACTCACAAAACAATCAGACTTACAAAAATTCACAAGTGCGTAATATGATGTTACACTGTACCATTATTTTGTTAAAATAATCATCAGTTCCCAGCTCCTGTGCAGACAAAGTCTTTTAAAACAGTGCTGAACCAGGATTGGGGTGGAAGGGACTAATCACAGGAACATGTTACAATTTAAGAAATCACACAAAAAAAGTGATGGTACAAAGCACATGTAAGACAGTGTCACTTTCCATCCAGTACAATATTACATTCTGTTTTGTTACATATGTGTAAAATGTTCACTTGGCAGACCTCAATAAGGAGATATCTAAGGCTGTGTCCTGTGTCCGAGCATCCAGCATACAAGCACTTGCACACATTTCTTGTTGGGGCCCTATGTGGCAGCAGATGGTCAGTACCACAATCTGTTTCTGCCAGGGAATTATGACTTAAAATTTAAGTGGTATGAAGAGGCAAAGCAAACACTGTATACTTAAAAGCTTCAGAAACAAGAGCTACTGTCTGTGCATACTAGGCACCAACATGTCCAGTATTTCTCATCTCTGCCACCCACTCTAGTGAGCAGGCAGCAGCAGCCACACAAGCTTCGTTGCTGCCTCCTACCGTAGCATCCATTTTAAACACACATGTGCTACACGCTACAACATAGGAAACCCCTCTGTACTTAAATGTTTGTCTGGGCAAGTGAGCGTGTGCAAGGAATCACATGCATTCTGGATGCTGGCATGCAGGATATAGCCTAATATACAGAGACATTTCACAGCAGTTCAACAAAGTTATGCAATCTTAGGATTTGAGATTCTCACAGTGGTATTCTGATTAGAGTCCTCTAGACCACCAGGGTACCAAGAAGATAGAAGGAGCTGATCCCACCAAAACACTGGCACCTATCAATCAAACTGCTCAGTGTCATATTCCAGAAAAACAGGGTTTTCATAACAACCGTACTCTAAGATTCCATCATATACCATTATTAATCAGCAAATCTAAATTTGTTCTGCAGTTTCACAGTGATTAAAGACAGGATCCCACTGAAAATACTGATCCTTCAGTTTAAGAAAAACCAGACTGGTTAAAAAGTGGGATTATAACATGCACAACATATCACAAATACATGCATGTCATATATGTATAGCGAAATCCAATTTAATAGGGTGTGTCCATAATTATAGTAAAGTATTCAAACTCACTACTTCATAACAGTTAGGGATATAAAGACGAATGAGACAAAAAAACTTCAAAGCGTTACCTTTATCCTTATTTACATTTGATACAAGTCCCATTCACCTTGCACTACTTCATTCTGGTTCTTATGCTCACCACATCCCACTGAGAACTGACATTACGGGGACACTGGTTTTGGGGTATGGCACTGGACTCACATTCTGAGTTCCAAGTTTACCCTCCCCAGTTAATGTGTGTGTGTGTGTGTGTGTGTGTGTGTGTGTGTGTGCGCGCACGCGCACACACGCATGCAGAATTTTCTTTTCACAGTTTAAAATCTTCACTTCAGCCAAAGAAAAAACCTGGGAATGTGAAGAATACAAGGCCACCCTAGGGTTTGGGGCCCATGGTAAACTGCAGAGCCCATCTTCCAACCACCATTCTCATGGCTACCATGTGAGTAACAATAACAGAAACAACTCTGTGGATGTCCCCATCTAAGCAACAGATTCCACATCTTAGGTTAGGTGAATGAGAGCCTGAATTGTCAGAGACCATGTCTGGAGACACAAGAAACCAAACACACATGTTAGTTACAGGATCAAATGTATTCTTCTTTCAATTGGTCCATGAGACTGCCAAGCATGCTCATAAAGAACTAAGTGTGTACTTTCCATGATGGTTAGAAGAACAGTCTGAGACAGTTGGACACCTCAGTCTTTGTACTTTTGTCTCTTGGATATCTACCTGTGAGATGAACAAGAAGTGATATGAAGTGTGGCTACTGACAACATGAGACACTTAAATCCAGAAGTCAGAGACACTGCTGAGTCTGTGACTTCACATTCTCATTCAAGCATGGCAATCGGAATATCGCTGAGACATGTGGAGTAGAATACAGACCTCACACTGACCTTAAGCAACCACACACATAAAACCTCCAAGCTTATTTTTTTATTATATAATGTTTCCAGCATCAACTGTTACAAAACAGCAAAGCTTGAATACCACAATTCAAAATTATGGCCACACTGTACGTTACACACAATGCTGCACAAAATTAATGCTAAGTAAATGAAATGTATTTATCATAAAATACTGATCCTATTAAACTCAAATACATACATAAAACATACTTTTTAATTTTCTCAATATAAATAAGCTACCTAAGAAGCAATTTTACCCCTTCACATAAGTTACAATCTATGTTGCCCAATTCTGACTAAAATTATGTTTGGTTTATTGGCTACATTTTAGTAAGAACTTGCAATTTAATACAAATCTGTTTATTCTACATGCCAGAACACAAGCAAACAGACCTGTACCTATGCTATACAAATACAGTATCTGTTCAAGAAATGCTACACATGTTATAATGTACTACATCATATATATCGTTATATATCATAACATATGTTGTTCTGACAAATTTTCACGGTTAGCTTATATTTGTTTAAACAAAACTTCACTGTGTTTTGTACAAAAATATTTGAAAGAAACAAAAACAAACTTTACCTTTAAGAATAAAGTTTATCACATCACATGAAAGAAAATATGTAAGCTGTAACTGAAGTAAAGCAATTTCAGATCCACTTCTTGCACATAATTCTGATACAGTGTAAGCAGCCACAAGAAGCATTTGTTGTGTTCAGCATATAAGGACATGTCTGTCATCTCAACAGCTCAGATTACAGCACTCTGGGTAATGACAATATGCAGTCTTATATGGAAACACCACAGCTTTACATGGAAAGTTACAAGTGTGAATGTGGTCAGATCATGCAAGCAGAGTGCACTGAAAATTGTCACTGAGAAAAAAGGGATGGAGCTAGACAGATGCCAGTCCAATCCAACAAAATTGTGATTACGAAGATGGTCACTTCCAGCACCACTGCAAGCCAGCAAGTGGAGAGTTAAAAAATGGCTTTTGTAAAGCCTCACAACAGTGTTGTTACAGGTGGAACATCGAGTTATGAGAACAACCCTTCCTTTGGGGACCCTAGAGATGGAAGTAGGAAATTCAGAAAAGTAGGTTCCAAACACTTCAACCCTGAAGGTGGGGGGCAGCATGTTCCTTTGAAAGGTTGCAATGTACCCATCAGACTGCAAGGAGTTGCACCTCAGACAACATACACACCACTGTGAAAATCTGAAATCTTATACTAAATCTAAACAGTTGGAAACTGTATTACATACAGCATACAGAATAAGAAGCTGGCCACTTAGTATGACAGACACCAGAATTAATGTCTAAGCTCAGCAAAAACACGTATAACACTTGCACTAAACAGGTCAGGTCAACATATTTTCCTGATCCATGCTGCATAATTATGAGAAGTGTAATCAGCAGTTTGGGTTCGAAACCTGAACATGTCTAATACGAGATTTATTTATTTATTTTTGACTTAAAAATTGTGGTAGGTAAGTACAATATCTAGCTTTAGGAATTAGGGGAGAGAAGCTAGTTTTGGAAGGAGAGTGATGACATATCACTTCAATGCAGCAGGAACATGTAGCAATGTTTATGTGTAAGAAACCACATTAGACCCCTCTTGCAGTTATATTTCATCCAGGAGAAGGTTACACAGTAACCCACCCCAGTAGACAACATATAACTTCATTTCATGCCACATATTTCCAGAGATTAACAAGGAGTACCTTTCATCCATGATGGAAAGCCTTTGGTAATTAATCTTTATGAAATGCAAGCATTATTTTGTTAGTGTACATTGGTAACACACTAAATGAATGAGAAGGCATTTAAGATTTTAGTGTGCAAGCAAACAGAATGGGTGAAAGATTTGTTGCATCACGAGTTTTTCATGTCTCTTAGATGTTCAAACCTTTTAAATGAGAAACATATTACAAAGGTAAAGTATATGTTAATCATGAAGAAAAATGTTGATACCAAGCTATTCTGACATCTTGAGTGGGAAAGCTTTCAAGCAATGTCACCTTAAGCAGGCTTAACTGTAATTACACACAGTTTACTGGTATTACTTTTAGAAACATGATGAAATGAATGATACTTGCACAAAAGCAACACACATCAGAACAATTAGTAACAGGATCAGTGTATTTCATGGCAGACAATATTAAGTGGGCAAAAAATATTTAAAATCAGAACTGTGAAACAGATAACACCATATCCATTAAAATTAAAAAAAAAAACATTTTTAATATCCTTTGCAAGCAAATAAAATTATATTTCTAATGGTATAATTATCCTAGATGAAACAGGTCACAAATTTGAAATGTAAAGCAGCTGAAGAAACTCTCAAATAAACCAGTTAAATGGGAGGTATGCTTATTGATGGTATAAGATGTATAAGAAAAAGAATACTAAAAATCACACAGGCGATCAGAAAGATCTACTGTGTACACCAGCCACACTTCACAAGCTCCGCTTCCACTTGTTTCTAGCAGCAATTACCATCACAGACAACTCATCAAATTATTTCTTTAGTAATACAACTTGTCTGGGATTATGTACTCACATCAACATTCTTACTTACAGACAGCTTGTTTATGTACAAGACTCTTATTACTTACATGAATCCTATGCAAAAGGTCTCCCCAACGGTAATTCAGCTGGATTAGTTGAGGTTCTATAATCGCTCTCAGTTCTTCCTGATGCCCATGAGCAGCCATTAGTTCCACAGCTGCCTCTCTCAGTGCTGCCACATCACTTTTACGTGCACACATAGCACTCTGCAATACCTAAACAATCATTCTACTGGTTATGAAGAATGAGTCTGACACATGGCATGGTAACATGTGCTATAATTTGAAGGACAAAGAATTTTCATACATATTATTTAGTTTCGTTCCTGTGCTGATCTTGATGTTAAATTATTTCAAACATAAATCAGTTGTTACAGAGTTAATGAACAATGCAGATAAACTAACAACTCCAAAAAGCAGCATAAAGAAGGGCCCTTACTGAGAAGCTCACAGTTCCTTGGCTAGTAAAGAAATTCCCCACCTTCTATGGAACCCAAAGTCTCATCACTGTGCTCAATGGAACCTACAACTTGCCTACATCCTTGGCCAGATGACTCCAGTTCACCATTTACCACCCCATTTCTTCAAGATTCATACTATTCTCCCACCTACAGCTAAGTGTTACACAGAGTCTCTTTCCTTCACATTTTCCCATAATACTGTGTAGGCATCTCTCGTCTCTCCTACGCACATGCATTCTCAGTTCATGTTCCACACAATGCCTTTTTAAGCAACATTCAACACTGATCAAAATCACAAAGGTATACATGTCAGTTGGTTCTACTACATTTTATTCAGTGTGTACTCACCTTGCACTCTGCAATGTGTTTCTCTGAAATCTGATCTCTAGCCACAGCATCCAGTTTATTCACGTTGTCCTCGACCTCATTCAACCAGTGATTTATTTCTGTGACTGAAGAGTTGACATCCTCAAGCTTGCTCTTAGATGTAGTCACACTTCCCTTATTAACATGGAAGAAGTAACTAAGAAACAAGAACTTACAGCACACTACCAATAACCTATCTCTACTTTCATTCAACATTTGGCTTTTTATTTGATATAGTGCACTTACTTCCATGTTCCTCAACCTCGCATCCAGTCTCTCACACTTATTGATGGTGTCATTCACTCTTTCTTTCAATACTTCCAAATAAACAGGATCACAAAGGGCAGAAAACATTTTATATGATGACTTTATATCCTCTTTCACAAGGCTCCACTTTGGAAGATCTTCCTTTATTGTTTTCTGTCAACAGAGAAGAATTAAGCAAAATTTCCCAAGCCACAAACATTAACCAGAACTCACACAAAAATAATAAAACATACCTTCAGATATCTAATTTGTAAATCCAGGTTTGTATTTAATGGTTCTGTGGCTTCAAACGCATCTAGCTGAGCTTCCACTCTGTCAATCCATTCATTCAAAGCTGGAATTTCTCTCTGCAAATTCCTTGACAATGCCAAAGCTGAGTCTAATGCAGTTTTAGCTTCAGTTATTTGAGAACCCAGCTAGAAAAATGAACAAAGCAGTTTAAAGGTAATATTTCAGATTTCTAAGGTGATAAACAGGATGGTTCACTTTATTCTGCAAAGTGATGCTGCCTATGTTATGGTGGCATTAGCAAAGACTCAGAAAACCTGCAACACATTTAATATTGCTAGAACAATGGCAGAATGCTACACCAGAACATTCACACAGTGGACTGTGCCATCTGTTCAGTCTGTGATCACCTTCATTGATACAAACATCAAATAGCTACATGCTTTTCAATAAACATCAATTAATCCTGCCCTTCTAATTAATTTTGAATATGCCTGGCAACACACTCTACAACTTCCATTCAGTAGCACAGATGCAACAACAACCATGCTTCCCCAACCATCCCAATAGCCTCATCCTTATCCTCCAATGCAGGCAGTCATGTTCCAATTAAGACAGCCAGTGCTTCAAATAGGAACCGAACATGATCAAGGCACAAATTACAGCAATATCACTTTCTATAAAACACAGTGGCCCATCCTGTACCTAAATTCACAACATCCTTTTCATTCATTGCCTGCATACCAATTTCTCTGAAAGGTCAGTGCATTTCTACTTGGCAAAATTAAGTCATATCCCAGAAAAGAATCATAACATGGTCACCGCTGTGAGAAAACTCATACCTCAGAGTGATTACTTGTATTTAACTCTTCCACATAGGTAGCTTACTGACCAGTACCAAACAACGTACCATTATCCAGCACTTCTCGCACTGTGACATCCAAATTAACCGCCTAGTTAAATCTACGCAATAATATGCAATGGTATAACAAGCATAAGACTCATATAATTCTTTGGTCACTACAAATCTAACATGAACAAAGACATAATAATTTAGATTGTCAATATTATGCTCACAAGTAGCATGTCTTTGGATACATAAGTCACAGTAAAGATTCCTGAAGACAAAACTTTATTCTTGGACTGCTTGACACTGAAGATGAAGACACTATCATGCTTTGAAACATCAGTAACTGTTTACCAGTTCACATGGCATAACATCCAAAGAGACTTGAATCTCTACCACAAACACCACTCTCTACATTATAAATTTGTACATATATTAGTCTGTAAACACTATAAAATCATTAATAATTTTAAAATGTAAATTAAACATCAATATATAAATAATTCTTAAAAGCCTCCATTACAGTGATGACTACATTTGTACAAAACCCCTTTGAGCTTGCTTTACACAAATACACACATACAAACTGGTTAATGGGGAGTAACAGCACTGTCATGAAGCACTGTATGATAGCTGTATTAACAATTAACAAACAATCAAAACACAGTGGTATTTATTTCTGCTAAGTACAAGTTACACCCAATGTACGTGGGTGGATCCAAAATTTTCCGGACTGACGCTGTAAAAACCATAAAACTCACCATAAGGCCTATTGGCCGCCGTCGCCCTCTAAGTAGTTCCCTCCCGCATGTAGACACCGGTCCCACC
>Ga0123355_10014013_pt1 | contig 12504 bp, 12 predicted proteins | sample TergutEmb28metaG_3_FD_89872 | JGI IMG/M metagenome (GOLD analysis project Ga0123355, IMG submission 89872) | Embiratermes neotenicus P1 segment gut microbial communities from Petit-Saut dam, French Guiana - Emb289 P1 | ecosystem: Host-associated > Arthropoda: Insects > Digestive system > Gut ...
AATGATATAATAAGCAATAATAATGATAACAATAATTTGAAATAAATCTTGTTCAAATAGAGTATTCATGATGCCGGCAGGGCTTGCAATAAATACAGTGCCGACCAGAATAAGTAATACGATAGAAAATACAGTCATGATGTGACGCGGATAGCGCCCCAAATACTTTCCGACAAGGTCAGAAACATTTGCTCCGTTGTTACGCAAAGAAATCATTCCCGCCAAGTAGTCGTGAACCGATCCTGCGAAGATACAGCCAAAGACAATCCAGATAAACGCCCAATATCCCCACATTGCTCCGGCAATAGCGCCGAAGATAGGACCGGTGCCTGCGATAGATACTGCTTGAATAAGAGTTGCCTTTTGCTAGCTCATAGGCACAAAGTCTACACCGTCAGGATTTGCTATAGCCGGTGTTTTGGCATCTGTCGGACCAAAACATTTTTCTACAATTTTTCCATATGTCATAAATGCAATAATCAAGAGGGCTATACCACCAATGAAAAATATCATAATTCTACCTCCTTAAACATAAAACATAAAGACTGGCATTGATAAAAAATAACAATCATTAATCTACCAAACTATAACATTGTAATACATTTTTATTTCATCCCTCCTTTTGAATGTATCAATAATAATGAGTTGCTTCTGAATTTTTATTTGCAGAATAAGATTTTCAGAAAAGTTGCCGGACAATTTGGTAATCTTACAACAATATATCATATAAAGCACAAAAAAATCAATACTTTGGAGAAACATATCGGAACATTGCTATAAAATGTAAAAAAGCAATAATATACACAATAACTCTCACTACAGGCTTTTCAGACTTGTTGCTGTCATTCCATTGACATTTTAGGACATGACATAGTAAAATGAAGTATCAACGAGACAATTTAATCATCGGGAGGTGATATCATGCAGGCTTATGAATTTTACGCTACGCCGGAAAACGGCTCTATAAAGATACCTGAAAAATACAGAGACAAGATTACATCGGGAGTTAAGGTCATTCTATTGGAAGAAAAACTTATTGGAAAAGAAGTAAATAATCATTATAAAAGTAGTTTGTTGCTTACTCCAACCTTAAATACGAAAGATTGGGAGTTCAGCAGGGATGAAGCCAATGAGCGGTAAGGCTTTTTTAGATACGAACATCCTTATCTATGAAAATTATAAATCCATTTAAAAAACGATAGAAAATATGCGAATAAGTGCGACTTACGATCAGTCGTAGATATAAAATCCCACTGATTGAGCATTCTTTAATAACTCACACATTCTTTAATAATATGCTGGTATATTTGACGATTTGGTGATATACTGTTTTCAATAAATTAAAAAAAATCAGCTAAAAGGAGGTCGTTGAAATGAAAGTAATCATAACAAGTAAAAATTTTAACGCAAGTGACCATCTTAAGGAAACAATCGAAAAAAAATTTGACAAGCTAAAAAAATACTTTTCAAAAGACATCGTTGCAAATGTGATGATATCTGTGGAAAGAGGCAAACAGAAGATGGAGGCAACGATAAACGCACGAGGCATGATTTTTAGAGCGGAGGAAAGTGCAATTGATGCTCACGAGGCAGTTGACAGAGTGGTAGAGAAGCTATCTTCGCAGATGTCGAGGTTTAAAACTAAGTTGCAAAAGAAGCACAAAGACACTAAAGAGTTTTCATTTGCTGATATTCCTGAGTATGACGGAGAGCCGGAAGAAATCAAAGTCGTTAAAACTAAGAAATTTGAGCTTGAGCCAATGACGACAGAAGAAGCTGTTATGCAGATGGAACTTCTGAATCACAACTTTTTTGTATTTCTCAACATGGGAAGTGACAGCATCAACGTAGTATATAAGCGTAAAAATGATGATTATGGATTGTTGGAAACAACATATTAAATTGATTAATAACGAAAATACAGGTTAAGCGGAAAAGCAAATATATGCCGACGGAGTGTTGCAACTTCGTCGGCATGTTATGTTAAGTGGCGCAACGCACACAATTAACAAGCGAATATAGGCGACGTAATTATCAATCGCTTAATCTGATTTAGAGTAACCGCAAAATCCGTAATGATAACGTAATGAGAAGAAGCACTTTTCTATTGAAAATAAGCGCATATTTTTGTAAAATAAACTATACTGTAAATTTGGGGGAGTGTTCATGCAAGACGTTGTCCGTGAATATATTATAAGACTTGTTTCAGGTATAGGTGTAACCGACGTTATAGATATACTTATCGTAGCATTTGTCGTTTATAAGCTTCTGGGATTTATAAGGGAAACGCGTGCCGAGCAGTTAGTAAAAGGATTGCTCGTATTAATAGTTGCCGGATTTATTTCTGAATTGTTCAACCTGCATGTTTTTAGCTGGATAATAAGAGGAACGATGACGCTGGGTGTAATAGCGCTCGTAATAGTGTTTCAGCCTGAACTCCGGCGAGGTCTGGAAGTCGTCGGGCGAAGTAAATTTGTAAAAGGACCGTTTGGAAATCTCGACAAAGAAAAGGCAAAAGCATTAACGAACAAGTTTGTAAAAGCTGTAGATTACTTTTCTAACAACAGAATAGGCGCTCTCATAGTTTTAGAGAGGGAAACACTTCTTAATGATATAGTCGAAACAGGCACAAATCTAAGTGCCGAAGTTTCAGCTGAACTTTTGCAAAATATATTTTTTGAAGGTGCGCCTCTTCATGACGGTGCAGTAATTATTCGCGGCGAGAAAATTTTTGCGGCAAGCTGTGTACTTCCGCTTACTCATAACAATACACTTGGAAAAGATTTGGGAACGAGACATAGGGCAGGCATAGGAATTACTGAAAATTCGGATGCAGTAGCTATTATCGTCTCCGAAGAAACAGGAATAATTTCCATGGCATCAGATGGAAACTTGACCAGGTTTTTAGACATAAAAACAGTAGAAAAAGCGTTGTTAAACATTTATCTGAATGAGCAAGATGAAGAAAAAGGAATAAGTCTGAAAAAGTTTATTCGAAGGAGGGTCAAAAATGACGATACTTCGAAATAAGACAGTGACGAAAATTCTGTCCGTACTGGTAGCAATAGCTTTGTGGGCGTACGTAATCGGTGTTCAAAACGCTGACGTTACGAGAACGATAAATAATATTCCCATAGAAATTTTGAATGCGGAGATGCTTGCGAGCGATGGATTTATTCTTACAGATGTTGACAGACAAGCTGTCAATATAACTGTTAGCGGGTCACTTGCGGACATCATACAGTTCCAAGATCAGTTCACTGCGATAGTTAACGTATTTGGACATGGACTCGGCTCAAGTCGTATAGGAATCGAAATGACTAATCCGGCACCCGGGCGTCTTGAGATTCTTAGTGTGACGCCTTCAAACACTCTGATTACAGTTGAAAATCTCGTTGCAATATATATGCCGATAGATGTAGTGTTTACAGGAGAAATTCACCCAAATACAGAACCGGGACAAATGACTCTGCAACCTGAGCGGATCGAAATAATAGGCCCGCAGTCGATGATCGAAACTGTTACAAGTGCAAGAGTAGAAGTGTATTATCCGTTTATATCAAGAATGGGAACGGCATTCTCATTGCCTGTATCAGTTCTGAATGCAGACGGAGAACCTGTTGAAAATGTTAGCTTGTCTTCAGAAATGATAGGAGTTGAAGTGGCAATTTACGACACGAGGGTAGCGCCGCTTGAGGTTGAACTTGTAGGAGAAGTGGGCGAAGCATATGAAATAACGAGGCTTGATATTCCGTCAACCATAACGGTAAGAGGCAACATAAGAGATATCAATAACATAGAAGTTATCCGGGCAGAGCCTATAGATATAAGCAACATACAAATTACATCGGACATACGTATAAGACCTATACTTCCGCCGGATGTAGAAGCGGCGAGGGGTTTTGAAATGATGCATGTCCGTATCGGGATAGCAGGGATATTAACAGAGACTTTTGATTACAGTTTTTCACGAATTGAGGTACGGGGACTCGATGAAGGATTGATTGCGAATATTAACACACCGTTAGTAACGCTTAGAATGACAGGAAATGAAGCTGTAATTAATGAATTGGAGAGAGACGATTTCAGATTATTTGTAGATTTAGAGGACATGGCACCCGGCATACATGCCGTTACAGTCGGAGTGGAGCACGATAAAGTGTTGCATGAACTGGAACTTACACCGAGCGAAGTACATGTAACGATAAGTGCTACAAATGAAAATGAAGAAGATAGAAATTATTAGAATAAGAGAGGTCAATTAAATGGGAAAACTTTTTGGGACAGACGGAGTCAGGGGAATTGCAAATTCTGAACTTACGCCGGAGCTTGCATATAAGCTGGGTAAAATAGGAACTTACGTGCTTAGTAAAGAAAAAGAACGACCTGTAGTTTTAATAGGGAAAGACACAAGGATTTCAGGGGACATGTTGGAAGACGTTATTAGCGCAGGTGTATTATCAATGGGCGGCAATGTAATCAAAGTAGGCGTTCTTCCGACACCTGCGATAGCATATCTTGTAAGGCATTATCAAGTTGATGCAGGTGTAGTCATATCTGCCTCGCACAATACGTTTGAGTATAACGGAATCAAATTTTTTAACAGCGAGGGCTTTAAACTTGATGATGACATCGAAGATGAAATAGAAAATATCATAATGCGTGATATTGATGTAAGCAGTCATATTTCAGGCGATAAACTCGGAAGGTGTTTAAAAGCAGACGATGTTGCGCTTGACAAATATGCTGATTTTTTGAAATCGACGATAGACGTTGATATTAAAGGCATGAAAATAATATTAGACTGTGCAAACGGTGCGGCATATAAAGTTGCAGAAAAAATATTCAAAGATCTTGGTGCAGAAGTTGAAGTAATTGCCAATGAGCCGGATGGGCTTAATATAAACGAAGCATGTGGTTCTACACATCCTGAAATGCTGCAAAAGGTGGTGGTAAGCAAAAAGGCTGACATAGGGCTTGCGTTTGATGGCGATGCAGACAGACTGATTGCGGTCGATGAACTCGGTAGAGTTGTTGATGGCGACAAAATGATATGCATATGTGCCAAAATGCTTAAAGATTGCGATGAGCTTGATGGCGATATGGTAACGGCAACGGTAATGAGCAATCTTGGATTTCATAAAGCGATAAAAGAGATGGGTGGAAAAGTAGACGTAACAGCAGTCGGCGACAGATATGTTCTTGAAAGCATGTTAAAAACAGGCTGTGTTATAGGCGGAGAACAGTCAGGACATATAATATTTCTGAAACATGCGACGACAGGCGATGGGCTGTTGTCTGCTTTGCAGTTTGTTAAAGCTGTAAAAATGTCAGGCGAAAAAGTATCGACCCTTTCAGACGGCATTACAATTTACCCGCAAGTATTAAAAAATGCTAAAGTCAAAAATGAAAACAAGAAAAAATATGAAAATGATCCGGAAGTAAAAAAAGAAATAGAAAGGCTTGAAAACCTTATGTCAGGTGAAGGTCGTGTACTTATAAGACCTTCCGGGACTGAGCCTCTCGTGCGAGTAATGATAGAGGGCAAAGATCAGGCAGTGATAACGAAGCTTGCGGAAGATTTGGCAAAAATGTTAACAGAAAAATTCGGCTGATATGCTTTGCAAGCGTGACAATGTATTTTAAATTGTTTAACGGTAGCAGTATACAATTGTGAAAGGATGAAATTTGAATGAAGCAATATGAGATAAGAGATATAAAACTTGCAGCATCGGGTCATCAAAAAATTGAATGGGTCAAAAACAATATGCCTCTTTTACGCGGGCTTGAAGACGAATTCAAGAAATCAAATCCATTTGATAATGTCAAAGTATCGCTTTCGGTTCACCTTGAAGCCAAAACGGCTTATTTGTGTAAAGTTCTTGCGGCAGGCGGCGCAGATATGTCAGTTACGGGAAGCAATGTCCTTTCGACGCAGGATGATATTGCTGCAGCTCTTGCAGAATCAGGCATGAAAGTTTACGCAATTCACGATGCAAGTTCGGAAGAATACGACAAGCATATAGAAATGGCACTTGAACATAAGCCAAACATCATCATTGATGACGGAGGCGACTTAGTCGGTATGATTCACGGCAAACGCCCCGATCTTGGTCAAGAAACATGGGGCGGCTGTGAAGAGACTACTACAGGAGTCATAAGGCTTAAAGCTATGGAGCGCGAAGGGATTTTGAAATTCCCGATGGTAGCGGTAAACGATGCAAGATGTAAATATCTGTTTGATAACAGATACGGCACAGGACAATCTGTATGGGACAGTATCATGCGAAATACAAATTTAATCATTGCGAGCAAAACAGTAGTGGTAGCCGGCTACGGATGGTGCAGCAGAGGTATAGCTATGCGAGCTGCGTCGCTTGGAGCATGTGTTATAGTTACAGAGATAGATCCTGTTAAAGCTATAGAAGCAAAGATGGATGGATTTAATGTAATGACTATGAGTAAAGCGGCACCGATGGGAGACATTTTTGTGACTGCAACGGGATGTGTTCATACAATAACAGTTGAACATATGTTAAGCATGAAAGATAAAGCTATATTATGCAACGCAGGTCACTTCAATGTAGAAATCGATATGACCGGAATCGAAAAAGCGGCAGTTTCCAAAAAAGAAGTCAGAAAAAATATTATGGGCTATGAGCTTCCGAACGGTAAATCGTTGAACATTATAGCAGAGGGCAGACTGGTTAATATAGCGGCAGCTGACGGTCATCCTGCGGAAATCATGGATATGAGCTTTGCAGTGCAGGCACTTTCTGCAATATATGTAAAAAACAACTATAAAACTATGGGGAATAAAGTTGTAGACGTGTCCGGCGAGATAGACGATATTGTTTCAAGAAGAAAATTAAAGAGTTGGGCGATAGAAATAGATGAATTAACTAAAGAGCAAGAAAAGTATCTTAACAGTTGGATGGTTTAAAAAAACGTATATATTCTTCACGTAGGCTCAGTCGGAGATTGCACTCTCACTGAGCTTTTGGTTGAAAGCGATTTTTGTTCAAAGGCAAGGCAAACACTGCCGGTAGATTCGTACACGGCGATAGACGGGAGCCGTCGTGTTTTAAAGCCAAACAATCTGCAAGCCTTAGGGTGATTAGACTCCCAAGTGATATAAAAATGAACACAACGCAAACAATTCACTTCGGAGAAATCATTAATATTTTCCATATTCTAACCCTTTCATGTTATTGTATATGCGCACTTATTCGATCATTAATAGTTGAACAATAACTAATTTAATTATATCAAAACCGGAAAAACAAATAAAGTGTGGAATTTTCATTGAATTTGCGTTAAAATAATACAATGGGTTTTAAAAAGAAAGATAATAAAAATAATATAAAAAGCAATTCGAGAAAACATTCGAAAGCGACAATTGTAAAAGGAACTTTTTCTAAAACAAAAAAAGGTTTCGGTTTTGTCATTCCCGAAAAAGAAAATGTGAAAGATATATTCATATCAAGAAACGACTTAAACGGTGCAATGAATGGTGATACAGTTGAGGTTGCTTTGCATATGCCCGGTGTGGACTTTATGCGAGGCGATGGAACATCCGGAGAAATAATAAAAGTTTTACAACGAGCAAACGTTGAAATAGTCGGTACTTTTGAGAAAAACAAAAAATCGGGATTTGTAGTTCCGGACAATCGTAAACTGCATGAAGATATTTTCATTGGAAAGAAAGGATTTAACGGAGCAGAGCGAGGCGACAAAGTCGTTGCAAAGATAATGAAGTATCCCGACAAAGAATATAGTGCAGAAGGTAAAATAATTGAAATTATCGGTAAAGCAGATGAACCGGGTAGCGATATAAGAGCATTGATCAGGCAACACAACTTAACGGAAGCGTTTCCTGCTAAAGTTATTGCAGAGGCAAAAGCAGTTCAAAAGAAACATTTCGATATAAGTCAAAGAGTAGATTTGCGAGATAAAATTGTGTTTACTATTGACGGTGCAGATTCAAAAGACCTTGATGACGCTGTATCGATACACAAAAACGAAGCCGGAAACTATATACTTGGCGTACACATCGCAGACGTAAGCTTCTATGTTGAAGAAGCCGGTGAACTCGATAAAGAAGCACTTAAAAGAGGCAACAGCGTATACTTGATAAACCAAGTAATTCCCATGTTGCCAAAAACTTTATCAAATGGCATTTGCAGCCTCAGCAAAGGTGAAGATAGGTTGACGCTTTCCATTGACATGGAAATAAACAAAGATGGCGAAATTGTAAACCATAAAATATACGAAAGCATTATCTGTTCATGTGAAAAAATGATATATACAGATGTTTCAGACATGCTGGAACACAAAAGTGCGGAACTAATCGAAAAATACGAACACATATATTCTGAAATCGTTTTAATGGCTGAACTTGCGTCTATATTAAAGAAAAAAAGAAGCGAAAGAGGAAGCCTTGATTTTGATTTAGATGAGTCATATATAAGACTTGACTCAATGGGCAAAGCCGAGTCAATAGGAATTGCCGAACGGCGAACTGCAAACAAGATGATAGAAGAATTTATGCTTGCGGCAAATGAAACTGTGGCAGAACGTTTTTTTTGGCTGGACATGCCGTTTGTATATCGTGTACACGAAAAACCTTCGACGGACAGAATGGAAGAATTCAAAGTTTTTATAAAAAACTTCGGTTTAATGCTTAAAGGAAGCACTGAAAACATTCACTCACGGACACTGTGCGATATTTTGACGCAGGTTGAAGGTGAAACGTACGAGAGCGTTGTCAATACGATAATGCTCAGATCTATGAAAAAAGCGCTTTACAGCATAGAGTGTGAGGGGCATTTTGGATTGGGCTTGAAATATTATTGCCACTTTACGTCGCCGATAAGGAGATATCCTGATTTAATAATACATAGAATCATAAAGGAATCTCTTGGAACATCGTTAACCGGCAAGCGCAGGAAAGCATTAAGCAAAAAAGCAGCAAACGCCGCAGAGACTGCTTCGGCAACAGAAAGAAAAGCGGTGGAACTGGAGCGTGAAGTAGAAAAAATGAAAAAAGCGGAGTATATGTCGTATCATATAGGTGAAGTTTTTGAGGGCGTAATAAGCGGCGTGACATCGTACGGGCTTTATGTGGAACTTCCAAACACAATAGAGGGCATGGTAAGAATAGATTCGCTGTACGATGATTTTTATGATTACGAGGCTCAAAAATACAGAGTCATAGGACGCAGAACGAACAAAGTTTTTTCATTGGGAGATAAAGTGAAAATTGTCGTGAAGTCGGCATATGTGTTGGAACGTCAGATAGACTTTGACATTTACGAATACTCGAACTTGAAACGATGAGTAATTAAAGATAAGTAATATTGAAGATAATTGCAAATGACGCATGATAGAGGAGGAAGAAACGTGAAAGTAAAAAGATTTGTAATAGGTGGATTAGAAGAAAATGGCTATGTGATTTACCAAAAAGAAGGCGGTAATTGCTACGTAATTGATCCGGGCGGCGATGCCGACAAGTTCATAAAGTTTATAGACGAAAACAAATTAAACCTTGCAGGAATACTTTTGACTCATCACCACTATGACCACGTTGGTGGTGTGAATAAGATTAAAAGCGCAAAAGATGGTCCGATTCATATGCATACAAATGATATAGATATGTACAAAGCGGAAGTTGATGTCGCATTAAAAGACGGAGATATCATAATGCTTGACGGCGAAGAAATCAAAGTTATGCATACACCCGGTCATACAGAAGGCGGCATTTGCCTGTATTCAGAAAAAAGCAAACTTGCATTTACGGGAGATACGATTTTTAATGTAGATATAGGCAGGACTGACCTTGCAGACGGTGACCCGGATAAAATGCTTGCTACTATGAAAAATATTATAGACCTTTGGAGCAATGAAATAACAATTTATCCGGGGCATGGCGATTCGTGCAACATGAAATTTGTAAGAGAACATAATGGAGAATTTATTGACGCAATCGCTATGTAAGAAGACTAATAAGCGAGGGGATATATGGAAAAATATGATGTGAAGCTAATAGCGCTTGACCTTGACGGAACGGCATTAAACTCAAAGAGACAATTGACGAAAAGGACAAAAGCGGCGATTGAGGCTGCAATTAAAAAGGGAGTACACGTTGTTATTGCAACAGGTAGAGCATATTCTGCGCTGCCTGTTGATGTGTTTAATGTCGATGGTATGAAGTATATTGTGACTTCAAACGGAGCTGTCATAACTGACGTGCTTACAGACGAGAGGATATACAGCAATTGCATAGATGAAAAGGCTCTCGAAGATACCGTTTCTTTGCTTAGAAATTACGAGTTTATGTTCGAGTTTTTCATAAAAGGTTATGCCTATGTTGATAAAAAAATATACAACAAAATTTCTGAAATGAATTTCGCTGAACATCATAAACGCTATATTACAGAAACGAGAAAGCATGTAGAAAATCTTCTCGACTTTGCGCTGGAAAATAAAAGTTTAATAGAAAATATAAATGTGAACTTTGAAAATCAAAACGACAGAAGTATGATGAAAAAAGTGCTTGAAACTTTGGAAAATGTCACAATCACAACGTCGTTTGACCATAATCTTGAAATAGGCGGAGCAACGACAAGTAAAGCTGATGCTATCAGAGTGCTTTGCGATAAGCTTAGAATTTCAGAAAAAAATGTGATGTCATGCGGAGACAGTCCAAATGATTTATCTATGTTGCAGGACGCAGGGATTGCGGTAGCGATGAAAAATGCAAAAGACGAACTGAAAGAAATTGCAGCATACGTGACATCAACAAATGATGAAGACGGAGTGGCCGAAGCAATAGAAAAATTCGTTTTGCAAAATATAAGTTAAAAATGTTGCCTCTTGCTTGCAAGTGCGATATAATTATATTGGGCTTGTATTAGATAAGCGCAAAAATTAAAAAAGGGGGCATTTTGGATGAATATCGGATCTTTTACACCGGTACAAGGCTTTTTCAATTCAAATGGCGACCTTATCAATCAGATGAAAAGTCTGGCAGAGCAAAGAAGAGCGGCTTCTGACAGGAGTAACTTTACTAACGAATCTATACAGTCGTTTCTGAACGGAATTAACAATTCCGGAACAAGCGGGGCAAGTCGAACGGCTTTTGCCAATTTAGAAAGAGTGAGCAGTGCTTCGGCAGAATTGCGTTCGCAAGTGTCTAACATGGCTTCACTCGGACAACTTTCATCAAGCGTCGGCAGAGAAGCGGTATCATCAAATAACGCTGTTTTGTCTGCTACTGTTTCATCCGGTGCGTTAGTGTCAAACTTTACGAGAACAGATGTAAATGTGACACAGACAGCACAAGGACAACAGAACAGAGGTGACGCACTGGCAGCAAACGAAAATTCATTTGGAGATAGTTTTGGACTTAGCATTACAGACAGCTCCGGCAGGACGAGTACATTTAATGTGAACTTAGCATCAAATGCTGACAACACGACTGCAATGAGAGCGATGGCTGAACAAATTAACTCTTCAACTTCAAACACGGGAGTTAGAGCGACGCTGATTGAAAACAGTGAAACGGGCACTGTAAGCTTACAGATGTCGAGCATAAGGACAGGTGAAACTGACGGAAGATTTACAGTAAGTGACACAAGTGCGGCAAACTTGGGAAATGTTACATCACAGGCGACAAATGCACAGTTTTCTGTCAATGGCACCAATTTTACTAGTCAGACTAACGAAGTTACACTACAGTCAGGAGTAACGGCAACGCTCAATCAAACAGGAAGTACGCAAATCACTTATCAAGCTGACACGAGAGGCGCAGTTAATTCCGTACAAGGGTTTGTTAATGCATTTAATAATTTGAGAGATGCGGCGTCCGGCTCACCTGAACTTACAAGGCAGCTTAATGAAGTGGCAAGAAATTTCAATCGGACACTTGGGTTTTCAGGTTTGGGAGTGAATGCAGACGGCAGGATGGAAATCCGAGACTCGGGAAGGTTAAGCCAAGCAATTTCTGACGGAAGTTTCGCAAGGAGTTTTCAAGGAGTAGGCAATATCGGTGACAGACTTTCAAATGTAGCGCAAGGCGCTTTCAGGACGGCGTATGACTCAGCGGTACAGCAAAATTTCAGAAATTTCATGTCAGCTTCAACACAGAGCACATCAAACAACTTTATGCAAGATTGGTTTATGCCGGCATCTGCGGGATTGTTTTTCAATATGCGAGTTTGATGCTGTGAAAGTATTGCGAAAGTGTGACTAACTAATCAAAAAACCGGCGAGTCAAAAACTACGTCGGTTTTTATAATGTGTGCCGAGTATGGCATAAATCTAATCGGTGAAAGTCCGTAGCGGAGGTACTCATAGCCAACCGCATAGTGAAGCCCCAAGGTGCATGCCGTGAGGTATGAGCTGAAGGAAGGGTGTAGCAAAATCTTAACCCAAGGAACACGAACCCGATAGTAAGGCTGTATAAGTGGATAAGGCTACATATCAAGCCAAAGTCCGAAATAT
>Ga0123355_10014014_pt1 | contig 12504 bp, 5 predicted proteins | sample TergutEmb28metaG_3_FD_89872 | JGI IMG/M metagenome (GOLD analysis project Ga0123355, IMG submission 89872) | Embiratermes neotenicus P1 segment gut microbial communities from Petit-Saut dam, French Guiana - Emb289 P1 | ecosystem: Host-associated > Arthropoda: Insects > Digestive system > Gut ...
GCCTGCAACACGGATACCACTCCAACCCAACCACACCGAAACTCCAACACACATCGAACCAAGAACAACACGACCAATGTGGTAATTCAACAGAATAGTCGCAAGCTCCTGATAATGGATATATTAATGTCCGAAACATGTTGAACACATAAGAAGTGAAATAAAATAGCAAGTGACTTCAAGTTGGTCTTTTATTCTTCAACTATCACAATGATGCACGGTCCAGTAAACATAAGATTACCGCAGGAATTTATCGACTTAATATGCAACTTTAAACAAAGGCTTCATCTATTTGATCCATCCATCTTCGGCTATCATAACGCAAGCAGTTGGTCGCTGGTTTTTCATCAAGAAGGCCCAGTTTAAAATTGAGGGTAGTACACGCGGCTGACAAAGTGGAAGATATGCAAGTGTTCTCGGACCGCTTGCGCTTCAAAATGTCAATTTTAATTCCAAAAATACAAACACCTCCTGAGCCACGCAATTTCGGAATGGAACAACAGCTAAAAAAGGGGGAAAATAGAAAAAATAATATTTTTGACAAGCGTACCTTATGTTTACTCGAGGGAAAAAAGAGCAATGAGATAAATGTTAAGGAAGAATGTTGTTGGGCGATAATACATGCGATGTGGCGGGCATGCTACGGACGATCCTGTTCCAAAGTGTAGGAGTTTGGATTTCAACTGGACTCTCTTTGTTATACATGTGTAGTTGACCGTACGCAATCTCATTTCTGATTTGAGCCGGAATTTCCGCATCGTAACCACTACGTAAGTCGGAAATTGTCTATAGCTTATACAAATTATTCCAGAACTTTTCTCCGTGGAGAAACGCCAAAAATAATTTTTGATGTCTCAAGGAAAGTCCACTGATGAAAATGTTGGAAGGTTATAAAAAGTTGATAAAGGGAAACGCAATTCTATTACAACTATTGTTTGTAATTTTTTTTAAATTTCGAATCAGAATAAAATTAACTTAAACGTCAAAACAAAATACATGGACTAAACCAAACAAACATGCAGTTTGCAGTGCAAGGAGATTAATCCAATACTGCCAAATTCCGGAAAAATATTCGCGAAATATTTCGGAGGATAATTGGAAGTTTTTTGCGGTATTTCAAAATTGTTATTTATTTATTTATTTATTCCACGTTTTCTCACGGAACCCCTAACAATGTTCAGAGGAAAACTGGTTGGGAAACACTGTTCTGTACTCATCAGTTATTCGTATCAAATAGTAGAGCCAAGCCACGTCGCAGTACCAAGGGACTGACTCTCACACCATTACTATAACTAGATCAGCAGTTCAGATGCATATACTAATAACCGCAACTGTCTTCACGATGAGACCTATGTTGTGACTTTCGTGTTTGCTCTTCACACTACACGTACAGTAAACTCTTACAGTACTGCTTCTCAAATACGTGTGTCCAGTAATTTTAAAGTAGACAGGTCATGTACCTGGTAATCGCCTAAGGCCAACAAGCAAATACAGTTATATACACGTACGTAAATTTAAACAGAATACTGGCGCCAGTGAAGTGAAGCATCAGAATAAAAAGAAGTCTCCCTTATAATTACAAAAGCCTACTTCCTGCTAGCTCTTTCCTTATTCAGACTGTGGAGGTAACACTTGTTAGCAATTGCTGCAAAACATATACTGATCTGTTCAACATTTATGCAGTGCAATAAGCGAAAATACAGATATTTTTACATGCCGCCTATTTCCTGATACCAACATGACAGTAATGCGTTAAACGTCTGCGAATACAAAAAAATCATATAGATACTTCTCATAACAGAATAAGTTCATTCTTACCTATTAGGTCTAATTAAAAATGACCTTGTTTTCCTCAGTCTTCTAGACACACAGCGTTCCGCTACCTTTTCCTTTCCCGCATCAGGCCATTTATCCTAACACGATAACAAATTCCTTGGTAGAACGATTAGATAGGGGAGAACGTGACTAAACTTGTGCAGCAGCCCTTCTTGAGAAATAAACTTAGGATGGGACAGCCCGCTGTGTCGAGTACTTCTTCCTGTTTTACTGTTAGTATTTAAACTACAGAACAAACCAGAAGTCAGTGAACTCTCTTATTAAAGCGAATGTTCAGGTTTAAACCTGTTAAAACTGGTAACGCGTTGTTTCTAAACCAATTACTCTAGTTGCAGGCCGGTACAAATTTGCAAAGACATTTAAAACCTGTTTTAGCGTACATTTTACTAACCACTTAACTGAATTTTGGTCCACCCTATACACTTCTCATGTATTATGCATGTAGCATGATCTGCCCGTATTGGCCTACATGGTGTAATAGCCGTAGCATTGTTTGCTTCGAAGTTCTCACTGCGATGACCATTAGGTTTTAGTGTCTTCTGCTTTGTATGTCACACTTCCATCTTCATGGTAAACGAGAGATGGTACCGGTCTACCAAACTCTGCCTTAGACCCCCAAAAGATATCAGTCCTGACCCTAAAACTAAATTACGAAATATCTCATTACATTAATATATATTAATAATTGTCCAACGAGATGCAACACAAAGTAGTCTATTTATTATTCTGCAAGTTTACTCTACATGTTTCGGGTGTCAACCACACCCATCATCAGGAGTGCACAAAACTGTAACTACAGCCTCCGGTACTGTGCAGCTACCTCCCTCCAACGTCACCAAGCTTGGCCACGTTGGATGGAGGTAGCTGCACACAAAACATATGACCAGTACCGGAGGCTGTAGTCACAGTTTCGCGTACTCGTGATGGGTGTAGTTGACACCCGAAACATGTAGAGTGAACTTGCAGAATAATAAATAGACTGCTTTGTGTTGCATCTCGTTGGACAGTTATTAATATATATCAGCGACACACGGAACCATAAACATAAAATCTCATGTACGTCCATCATATTATGTTAACACGGAGGTGTTAACTAGCTGTTTCTTCCTCGCTAACCCAGATAATATAAACCTCGAAGCCAAACATCACAGCAGCGACAAAACTATAAGAAAGCGGTTTCAGATAGCGATGCGGACTATGGAGATCTGAATGCGTGGATAAGCCTGGAGCCACACAGACCGGCGCGATGGCTTACATTTGATAAGCCTTTTGCAACACTACTGACAGAGCTATTCAGGATGTCACTTATTATTTCAAAAGTTGTAACTTCTGCTATTTGTGATCGTTAAGAATTAGACACACTACCGCTGGAGCCAAGACACACACCCAGCTTCACACAACACCGGTTTTGTCAGCATTTCCTTAAAAGGAAACACTGGTCAGTGATAAAACTACTGAGCTGTCAACACTGTCATCTGTCATCACGTTGACTGGTTTAATTATTTCATTTGATGATTATAGTCACCGAGGAAAATAAGATGTGGGTTTAAGCTGAAAACGATATTTACATAATTCGGATGTGACGTCAGAACACCGATTGAGGGAAAATTCTCTTTTAGTTTCGGATATTGCGCCACGTCAAAAGACGAATTGTGCTTGACGTTTCGAGAAACCGTGACGGTTCCATCTTAAAGTGTCGAATGTCCAATGAATAATATACATTGGTAATTCGACCCTTGAAAATGGAACCAGGACGTTGTCCAAACTACACGACGGCGAAAGCCTAAAATCTCGCATGGCTTGAGGGTGTTTAAGAACAAAGTGTTGAGAACAGTACTTAAGGGATGATAGGGAGAATAAAGGAGGAGCTTCATTTTCTGTTACTGTCATTAGTGGGTTTTTAAGGGAGTGGATTATGAGATGGATGCTGCGAGCAGGACCCATGACAACAATGATGAATCCACGTTAAATATTAAAAGGCAGACCTGAAGGGAAGAGTCCAATTGGAAAACCTAGACGTAGAAGAGAAGGTACTACTAGAATTGACGTTAAGGGAACACCAGTGACGTTATGGATAGATTTGTCCACCTCAGACTACAGCTGCTGTAAACAAGGCAATGGATGTCCGATTTTTATAATAATAATAATAATAATAATAATATTTATTTACTGCAATTGGGTTGTCACCCTGTGGCAGTGGTTATTTTACATGTAAACAAAACATGGAATTGGTTACTAATAGATTTAAGTCGGGAGGGCTACATGAGAAGCATGTAGTGGCAACTTGGAATCGTGAGAACCATCTCAGCATTGCTTTTGGGCACAGGGAAACCAAGAAAAACCTGTGTCGAGATGGCCGGTCGCAGGACCTTCCGAGTACTTGCCTGTAGCCAGCAGTCCGGCATTTAAATTAAAAAGAAACAATACACACATAGTACAACAAATACACATAAGATAAGAGGTGGTAAGTTTAGTGACCATTTGGCGAGCACTAGTCTCTAAAATATTTTTCTGCAAGCAGTAAAATAACTGATAAATTGAACATATCGAAAATTCCTGCTTTAAAGTCAGACCAAACACACAACACAAGAACACTTTAATATTCGTCACGTGTGCGCGTGTCGCGCGCTGCCATGCAGAATGACACCCGTTACATCACATCTGTTCCGCCTGGATGCTTAGGCCTCCCACATTAACCCTGAGTCCGAGGAGACGAACGCTTTCCCTCACATGACGTGCCTGACAATAACGTAAATAAGAAACAGCTGCAGTGAGTCAGAGAAACAAGTACATTTTATGTTTGTGACCGTGCATCATTGATACAATAATATAAACAGCCAACTAGATGCAACAATAATAATTTTATTAATAATTTCAATCAGCTGAACATGTTTCGGGCGATAATTTCGCCCATCTTCAGGAGCACTAGACTGTGTTTACAGCTTGTGGTATAAGGCACCGACGATGCTGCCTGCTGGCAGCATCGTCGGTGCCTTATAGCACAAGCTGTAAACACAGTCTAGTGCTCCTGAAGATGGGCGAAATTATCGCCCGAAACATGTTCAGCTGATTGAAATTATTAATAAAATTATTATTGTTGCAGCTAGTTGGCTGTTTATATTATTATAGAAACAAGTAAATTTATTACGATGCATCTAGGTTGTCAATTTAATCCATCTTGCAAAGTATGCATCCATTTAAACTGAAGTGCCTGGCCACCGAATCATTCGCTTGATTGCCAACATCACAACATTAGCCCTTTCAATGCTACATACGAGCTATTCTGACACAAGACACAGCATTAACATCCCACACTGCATATCTTACTTTGTTTGTAAGATTAGAGAAAGAATCGAAGCTCCGACACCTCTGAACAGTTCAACCTAAACCATTCGCGACTTGTCAAAAATATACATCGATGCCGTAATACCGTGAGGTTTATACGAATACTAGCTATCCAGATATTACTTTGAACAACCACAGCAGAGAAAATCACATATCTAAATTTTCAATTTTTTAGGCTTCTTTGGCCGAGGTGACATGAATATATAACCTCCCCTCAATCTACTCCTAGGTCTCCCAAGTTGTCTTTTTCCATCTAGTATTTTGAATATAATTTTATACGAAATTCACAATGCCGCCATTCGTGCTACAATCCCCGTCCAACTCACAGCAATTATTGCCGTGACAGATTACCGTAACAGTACTGAAACGCGTTATGCCGTAGTAACAAAGGAATGGAACATTATTGAATTTCATTACTCGTATTTATATCCTTCATATGCAATAAAGACATGAGTAGTAATAAGACCTTGTATGTGCCAATTTAAATTCCTCACCGAGGCATAACTGGTTTGATTTTATTTGTAGGACAATGTTAGCAAGGTAAAGTTAATGCAGTGTTAGAATTCAGCTGAAGAAATACGTGACCTTTGCTGAAGGAAACTAAAGATTTTTTTATTGTACAGAAATCACACTAACCTTAACAGAACGCACCAAACACGAGTAAAAAGGAGCAGCTCTTCTGATGCAATTGATTATAAGTTTAGAAAACTCTGATACTTATTGCCGGAATTTCATTAAAATATATTTATTGCAACATAGCTCTTGAACTGTTATTGATAAAAAACGTTTTTTAATGTTAAGAGTGATCGTTCATCTGGAAGGGAAGAGCGTACATTGACGGTATCTAAGAATATGGCACTGAAGATATAAAGGTAAAAATAAAGTGATCCGGTTACAGGCCCGGTGTGGCCCAGAGGATGGGTAGAGGTATAGCTCTATTCTTCCATGACCGCGGCTCTAGAAGGTGGTGAGTGGTCAGCAGAACGCCCCGGCCACACTTTACCTCAGGGAGAGACAGGGTACCCATTTTACAGGAGGATGGGTGGGCCTCAGGGCCGGTCTGGACAGACGGAAAATCTCGTCCCCACCGGGATTCGATCTCGGACCGTCCAGCCTGTAGCTCAGTCGCTATACCGACTGAGCTACCCGGCCCACACTGAGAAGGATATATGGATATTAAACAGAGAAATAACAGGAGGATGGGGGCAGTTCGTAATTTATACTCTGCACCAAATATTAGACTTTTACGGTTGTAACACAAAAGATGTTATTTGTGTGGAATGCGTATTGCACACCGAGGGAGAGGCAACATGTATATCTCTTTGGTTCAGTATTTCCAAAGTTTTATTGCAAGAAGGAACTCCTAAAAGAATGTTCCATCTCCCGAGGAAATCCTGCTTACGAAAACGTTGAAAACTACCCTCATTACACTATTCCTTCACATCACTTTCGCCTCTTCCGCTCATACATTTTCTATTCTTCATGCTTTGGAATCAAATATCCCAAATTTGTCTCGAAAGACTGAGGAAAAGTTGGGAAATTCGGTCCGTACAGCCCGGGTCCCGGCCAAGTATAAAACTCCATAACGCAAGTTAACAGTGCAGCTTTCATAGCATTGTGTTTGGTAGTACACTTTGTTACTTCGATTGCTTAGCAAACTACCGTCAGACACAACATTTGATGTTTGTTGTATCATGCATCATTGTGATAAGTGAAGAATAAGAACCAACTAGAAGCCACTTATTATTTTATTGTACTTCTTATAGGCTCAACATGTTTCGAGCACTATTATGCCCATCATCAGGAGCTCGCGGCTATAATGTTGATTACCATATTGGTCGTTTCGTTCTTGGTTTACTGTGGTTTGGAGTTTAGGTGCGGGTCGGCTGGAGTAGTGTCCGGACTGCAGGATAAAGCACGTGCTTTAGCCTGCAGCCCGGACACTACTGTAGCCTAACCGCACCTAACCAACAGCAACCCAAGAACGAAACGACCAGTGTGTGGTAATTAATAACACAGTCACGAGCTCCTGATGATGGGCATAGTAGTGCCCGAAACATGTTGAGCCTACAAGAAGTACAATAAAATAATAAGTGGCATCTAGTTGGTTTTTATTCTTCAGTTACAGCAACATTTATTGCATAAAAACGTAGTCTTAATTACAAGACATGTTTCGACTCAAGATATTTTACTTCGTTTTATGTTTCTATATAAGCCCTGATGATGGCTGTCTAGGGCCGAAACAGGCAGCTTATTGTTAAAAGGATACTCTTACAGAACAAATATTGTTGGGCTAGACGGTAGTATTATAAATTAAACCTTTTGAGAATAAAATGGGATGTCCTTCATTAAAGAACTAGGCCTATATAGTTTGTTTATGCGTAGAAGAATGTACTTATGTAGGTTATACAAATCTCACGGCTAATAGTTTTCACATCAGTATTTACATTGTAGTAATTCTGTCAATCTGAAGACAGAGGCAAAATTATCATCCGAAACGTCGGTGTCAATCCATAATACCGCACTATACCAATAACAGTTGGAGGAAATGGTCGCTTACTGAAGTAAGCGGCGTAAGCAATAGCAAAGGCAGTACACTGAATTTAACATGGCTCATCGTCCTTGCACCAGGTACCTGGCCTAAATCGTTTCTTTTGTTTTTGTCTGAATAGAAAGTCCAAAGGAAAGTAAGAGTGGTGTAAATTTACAAGATAATGTAGGACGGGATTCAAGCTGTTCAACATGCTACACAAAGAGCAGAGGTCACTGATAGAAAATAATTTTAACTGTATTCTCGATTTCAAACTTTCGCCTTGTTCTGAATGTTGTATCTTTTCTTTTGGGCAATCTCCTGGCGTCTGAATTTTGTATGCCGACTTTTCGGAACATTGCCTGTTCCATCTTCATAGGCGGATACTATCCGCCTATGAAGATGGAACAGACAGAGTGTTCCGAAACCCCGGCTACAAAATTCAGACATCGGGGTATTACCCAGAAGAAAGCTTATGATTTTAACTATTCAGTGAACATCAACTCCTTTGAAATAAAGTGAAATGCCAACTTGATGCAACTAGGTAATTTTATTGATGTATTCTTAACTCGACATGTTTCGGGTACACACGCCCATCACCAGGAGAATTAGATGTTGAGTTGCAGCATACGGTTTTCTGCACCGAGTTTGTGGATGGATGGTGGTCTTGAGAGCCATGTATGGTGCGGATGGTGCCGTGCGACGGCACCACCCTCACCGTACACACGACCTACGCAGCAGCTCTCAAGACCACCACCCATCCAAAAACTCGGTGCAGAAAACCATACGCTGCAACTCAACATCTAATGCTCCTGATGATGGGCGTATGTACCCAAAACATGTCGAGCTAAGGATACATCAATAAAATTACCTAGTTGCATCAAGTTGGCATTTCACTTTATTTCATGAGGAAGATGCACGGTCAAACAACCCTCAAATCAAACCTTTGTGTGTTTCGACGGTCCGTCCAGCTACGAGCCGCTATGCTGTATGCACTGGCAACGTAGCAGAAATTATAATCTTTCTTTTATTTAAATTTTGTTAATAGCTTCTGAAAGTTGAAGAACCTCTAAAGGGACGGGATGAAACCACAAACCCCATTGTCATAATATCTCACAGGACAATAAAAGCGACGACGATTTTCTGGACGAGCATATCAAGGAACCCCCCCCCTCCGCATCAGAATCTTAACTTCTACAACACTTAACGTAGGCTAGTGGGTTTCCTTCGCCATTGTGTTCACGTCTGGCTATCGGAAAATTTCTGTCTGGGAGTAAATCTGCAGGAACGTGAAGCTGACCACTCATCTCAATTTAGAGCATGTATTCAGAATTCAATGAGTCATGTAGCTGTACTCCCATACATATATTTATGGCCGAGTGCTTAGTTAAGCAATAAGAAAAGTTTCAGTCTCATTCTATTCTTTACACTCTGAAAGCAATGTTAAACCTCTTAAATTCCTTTGTGTTCTGTGGTATTACAAATTAGCATGGAATTGCCGTCGGCACAACTGTTTATTAAATATTACTGTTGGATATTTACTATTAGATTTAAGGATCTAAGAGTAAATATCTGAAGACTTTAAGATCTAGTAATAATATTCATAAAGACTTGTGTCGACAGAAATTACATGCTAACTTGTAACTCTTAGAGCATTCATTTGAAGTTTAGTAAAGTATGTTACCAAATACTATTTTAATCTACATGTATAATTAAGCCTGGGAACTTACTGCATTTCTAAATAAGAGGAGATATCCAATATACGGTTTGCAATATATCATTCGCATGCTGAACAGAGCAAACATAGGCGCATGTAACTTAACTTTCTTGATTTTAACACGTGTCTGTGACAAATCATGATTACGGCTTAATTCGCATTGCAAACCGTGCTAAACCAAGCGGAACCTGGCCCAAACGAACCAGGCCGAACCGATCCGGGCCGAGCGAGTGACCATTCACATTGCAAGCCGAGCCGAGCCGAGCCGAAATGAAAGCAGTGATGTTGACAGTTCTGAACAGCAAGGGCGCTAAACCGAGTGCATGTATTTTCCACAATGGACAATATTTGGCACAGAAGTCTCTTTACTTACTCAAAATAGATATTTCCGGGTGTTCAAAACAAGAGTTTGGCGTGAAATTTTCAGCGAGTTTCATAAGCTTCTAGATGACTTAGTTAAAGACGAAGAAACGTTTTGGAGATAATTCAGAGTGCACTCTAACTTATTTTAAGTACACTTTAGAATAAACTCGCACAACAATTAAGAAGCAAAATGCATATTTTCGAAGGTCCATTGGCCTCGAGGGGCGATTAATTGTGACTCTGACGTAAGATAAGAAGAGAATGATAATTATATAACACATTTATCGTAGAGCTTAACCTTTTGGCGCCGGAATAATTTTTTTTTAAATCTTAGCACACCCTACATATAAAATGTGAATAAAACACGAACCAAAGACGTTAGAATTATGAAACAAACTGCATTTTGAAGAGAAAAAGACGGAGAGTATATACCATGTTTAAAATATCCAGTATCTGTATGTGTTGAATAAATATATAAAATGCAACGTGCGGTACGGCCACAATAGTGGTCGTTAGGTGTCAAAGGGTTAATGTTACTATTTATAATAATCTTCGACATAAGGTACGATACTGTTGAAACTTTCTGTTTATTTGTCATTAATCACACTGAAATCCAAAGCAGGTAAAGATAAAAAATCTATAACAACGTATATGATTATGGCAAACGACACATCTTTAAAAGGAGTGAAAAAAAATAACTTCTAATATCAGTCAAATGTCGTCACCCGCTGAAAGTCTGGAAAAGTGATTGGGTCGACAAGTTTTGGTTGCCATGTCATCTCTTGAATTTTGACGCGGAAGGACGTTTGCCTGCCTTCTGAAAGTTTGTTTACAGGTTCTCTGAAACTCTTCAAGAAATGGTACTTTTGTTCTCCCAGTCCTCATGTCCACTGCCCATTGACTACATCAGACCAAACGTTTTCATTGCAGTCTATCACCGCTACTTCCACTGGGCGCTTTCCAATTCTCGGCCTCGTTCTTCTGTAAGCAGACTCCAATTATGAGGTGTTTGTGTATTGAACTCTCAGGAGAAGAACATTCAGCAATAAAACTGTCGTCAAAACTAGTGTAACTGTCTTTTTCAATATCAGTCGACTCCCGACCAAGTTGCACAGAACGAAACTGCATGTTGCTTTCCCTATTCCGTACATTCGAGGCACATTTAAAAAAAAGGACAAATTCCCTTTTGTTAGGAGATAAATCAGGATCTCCGGATTTATTAATCTTCATTTTGTTAAGTCCTGCACGGACGTTGTCCCAGAGATGTTTCATTTTTTTTTTACAGATTGCCATTAAAATAAAAAGTACGGTTATGCCTTTTCACTGAATTTATAGTGTAATTACCGTATTTTTTTTAAAAAAAGTGTGCCTTATGCTCCCCTGGCAGCTTCCTTCATATTCGGAATTTCTACTATCCATTACATAACCAAAGAGGTTCGTGAAGTTGTTTCGAAAATCTTGGCGCCTCCTCCTAAGCCTGTGTCTGCAAGAGAAACGCTACTTGCGATACCAAATAAGTTCTAGCTGAAGCAGAAATTCTGACTTGCGTGGGAAGTAATGATGGAAAGCATGCCTGATTTAAATGTCCTTGAAGTCTGGAGAGCATGTACTACAATTACAAGCATTATTTCTCTATTGTGCTACAAGGCCTCGCTGATGCCAGGTACAGAACCACTGCCATTGATCTTGGTGCTTACGGCAAGCAACCCGACGGTGAGGCTTTTCGTGAAAGTTCAATATATCAGTTTCTAAGCAACAATTTCAATATGCCTAACGATAAGGAACAACAGCTATCAGATGTGAAACTTTCGTTTTTTATATTTGGGGATGAAAATAGACCCGTTGCTTCTTTACCTATGAGAATATAACCCAGAGGACAGCTTACTGAGCATAAAAGAATGTCTATTTGCTGTTTAAGCAGGGACAGGAGAAAACTTGCAGGTAAATAGGTCATATTAAACAAAGCTATCGAGACTGTAAAATGTACACCATGTGTCTTGTAGAGCACCGTCCTAGCCACAGAAGGTTTAGATGAGGCGTCTCTCTTGGAATTAGAAAATTTTCAACGTTCATTCATTCCCAGTCTTGAGGAACCTAAAGGCCAGGTTACATGATCTGATAAGAAATCTAACTCGAAGGCACGAAGGGTAAGATATACATTCACCATTTCGACAGTGATGTGGGTGGAGTACCTCAAAACAGTCGCTCATTACACCAGTAAGGAAGCCAATGTAATGGTCACCAATAAATATGACATCTAATTAAAGATAACGAATCTCAAATTACTTTTAAATTACTCTCTTAACACAAGACCTAATTAAATTGCAATTAATAGATCAAAAAATACAATTCTCACTTACGAGAAAAGTCACGTCCAGCGTCATTTTTTCTCGCAGTTTTAAGTTCTTTGTTCCGAAAGTTTGTCCCTCTGTTCCCATAAAGCACGTCTTAAATGCTCCACATTGATTAGAACTTCGCAATGCACATCTTTTACACACATTGCAACAAACGGGCACTTCATGAATAACACCTTCAACAGTGTTGTGCAACATAATCAGTAGTCAAGTGGCGAGTAAAAACAGACATGGGAGTCTTGCCTTGGCAGTGATAGTGATAGGACCGGTTCTACTAGTGCCTACACCAGCGGCCACATAGCAACCAGTCTCGGGAAAGCAGAAGGGAACCCAGTGATACGATATTACGGACTCTCGGA
>Ga0123355_10014015_pt1 | contig 12504 bp, 7 predicted proteins | sample TergutEmb28metaG_3_FD_89872 | JGI IMG/M metagenome (GOLD analysis project Ga0123355, IMG submission 89872) | Embiratermes neotenicus P1 segment gut microbial communities from Petit-Saut dam, French Guiana - Emb289 P1 | ecosystem: Host-associated > Arthropoda: Insects > Digestive system > Gut ...
GTGCCGCAAGCCTGAAAAAAATCTCTCGTGGCATTTCGTCTTCATACAAGAACGCGCCGTTACCAGAAAATGATGGCTCTATAAAATCCCACCAAGTAAGAGCCTTAATTTCACTTCGGGCAGCGCAAAGGGTATAAAACTGCTCCATCCAGTTGGCCTGGGTGCGTTCGTTCCAGCCGTTATGCCATAACCCTTCAGACATGCTAAGTTGCTGGTAAGCCCAGGATGCGTTACCAGCCTGGGTACCGGCCTTCCCACGGGTGCCGCCGTTTACACCCATTTCTGTTATATGGATGGGCTTGCCGAAGGCCTTAAACACATCAAGCATACGGTTAACAGCCACCATATCCCTTGCGGGGAAGTACAATTGGATGCCTATAACATCGAAATCAATGTCTTTTTCCATAACTGCGGCAAGATACGCCCGCGGCGAAAGCAGTCTTTCTGGGAGTGCGCCGTAGCAGGTATACCTCCCGGCTACATATTCCGCAAAGGGTAGACAAATGTTTACTATAGATGTGGCTTCGTTATTAGCCTCACGCAGGGCTTCGCAGCAGGTGCGGGTAAGCTCTAGTTGCTGTTGCTGGTTCAACTCGAAACAGTTTGCCCAGTCGTGGGCTTCGTTCATGGCATCCCATATCTGTATCCGGCCTTTGTATGTGCTTACGTGGTGCCTTGCTATTTCGTATGCGAATTTTTTTAGCTTGTCGAAGGGTTGTTTATAAAGCCATGGGGGGTTAACACTTGCGTGGCCAAACCATAATGGATGGCCTTTTGGGGTGATATTAGCCGACTCCAAAAAACCTAGGGCACTGTCTATATATTCGTAGGTATACTTCCCGTCTTGGGGGACTGTACGTCCGGCATAAAAGGGCAGGCTGGCATAGTCAAATACCTGGGAAAAGTATTTTGCATATCGCGCACCGGGGGAAGTATATTTAAAGAAATTGCAGCCCATACGCAAGTCACTTCGGGGGGCCTTATATGCCTTGGCCATTGCCGACTCATATAGCGCGGCTTCTGAGGCATATATTGCATGGGATAGGGCATATAGCCTGTTTTCGCCGGTGTCGATACCTCGGTTGGCTATGTGTTCGTATTCTATTGCTGCGTTTAGATGTGCCTCTGCCGTTACTGATAGGGTTATGTCTTTGCTATGCTCTTTTGCTTCGTATACATAGGTGCGTATTGCTTCGGTTATAAAGTCTACAAAATCTCCGGTATAACCCTCCCCGAAGTTATGGGCCATTACCCATATAACGCCGTACATTGGGATTTTTAACTTGGCATGTAGCATGTAGGGCTTATGAGTTACGGCAAGCTCGACTATGCCGTCTGGTAGTATCCGTAAGCGTCGCTCGTCCGGCTCGAAGTTCATATCGCTTGCGTATAGGGTTTTGAGGGTTGCCTCATCTGCTGCTATACCTCCGGGGCCGTCAATTCTTACGCGTATCCATTCCATTTACATTCCCTCCTAGTTTAATCCGTGCTTCTTTCGGGCATGGAATATCATTGCTCTATAATCCAACCTTTCGGCAGATTAGCAAACAACATAGGCAACGCCAACAACAGCGAACCATTCCCTGGCAGGTACAGAGGCAGGTCTGTCCTGGTACGCTGATAATTATTGCCGCTGGTTACATACTGGTTTTTAGGTGAATCGGACAGCAGTAGCTCTACTGCCAAGTCGCTATCTCCCAGTTGTATGGCGCACATTGCCATCATTGCATAATCCCAGCCCCACATGGTTTCTTGTTCCCAGCACTCCAGCACCTTTTCTAGGGTGGCCTTCATTATATCTGGTTGGACTTTGGGGCTTGTAAACAGCCCATATATGCCCGTCATCATAGGGTGGTCTCTGTTGTACTTTGTATAGGTATCCGGGCATAGGGCGTGGGCTAGGTATAGCCCGTCTTTTATTACCGGCGGGGCAATATTGTCGGCTATGTTACGCCAGTTAGTAGTATCATGGCCTAAGCGGTTGCCCCATTTGCAGGCCAAATCTAGGCCAAAGCGGAAATATTCCATTTCAAATATAGGACTTTTTACATCTACCGGGTCAAACACTTCTTGTGCCGGGATTAAGGGGGGCAGCATGTGGTATTGGCCTGTTTCTGTGTCCTTGTAAAGGAAGCTTGCCATAAACTCGGCCAGTTCGTAAACCATGGCCCAGTGCTGCTGTAAAAACTCTTGGGTATTGTAGGTGTTTTGATATAGCATTTCTAACATATAAATAATATGTGGTTGCTGCCATACCAATAAAGGCGCAATAGGCGAGGGGGCGTCCCTTCCGGTGTTTGCGGTCTGCTTTGGCCAGCGCAGGCCTTTGTAGCCATTTTGCCCAGCCAGTGCCCTTGCTTGCGGGATAATGCTGTAATACCATTCCAGGCTGGGCAGCAGTTTTTCGCCTAGATTCCATAAAGGCAAAAATGCCGAATGCCATAAATACATCTCCGAGTGGAACCGCCCATACCATGAATTAACCGTAAGTCCCGTTTCGGCAGAAGGCAGGCTGCCCATAGATTGTATGTTAAACAGATACAACGAAAGCACCATGCGCCGCTCCAACTCTTTAGCGCGAGGGTCATCTGTTTGCCTAAGGTCATATAGACTTACCTTATTCCAATATTCTTCCCATGCATTGCGGGCGTTGGTCTCTAGTGCCTCAAATGGCGGGGCTGCTTCTTTGTGTTGCGCAAAGCGGACAAAGCGGAATGTACAGCAAAAATCAGCGGCTGTGATGTCAGATATTATCGTGCATTCATGTTTATGCGCATTAATTGTGCACCCATCAACCTTTGCAGACACATGTACATAATAATCAGCATCATCCATTTGCCTATGGGCAGTAATCTCTTCATATTCGGCTACACCCGTTGCATTGTGCTCCCAAGTAGTTATATGCTTTTTGGGGCTTTCCCAGTCCGCGCCGCTTGTATCGTGATGGCCGTAGGGGAATGCTAATTTTATGCCTAAGTCCTTGTGTGAGCTTTTAATTTTAAACCCTATGGTATCGCTGGCTGGGTCGCATACCGTTAACACGTCCACTTGTTCCCCGTCCAGTTCAAACTTACTAGCCAACACACCAGAGTATAAATCCAGTACCTGGTGAGGGTTATTAATATCTTCGGGTGTAATTTCCTCACCGCTTGCGCGGCATAGGCTTATGCGTCCAAGGTTAAATTTATGGGAGTTATGTCTTAACCAATGATATACCTCTTCGTTACCGGGTTTTGCGTCTACGGGGTAATATACCTTGCGCCCGGCATGAGTGTATTCTGTAAGCTCTAAGTCTTCCCATTCATAGGTCCGCCCGTCCACTGTTGGTGCGGTATGCCAGCCCCAGTTACTCATTGTGCATAGGGGGAAATGCTCACGGCTATATGGGCCATAAAGGGTCTGTAGTCCTGTAATATCCGCAGTAAAGCAAAACTCCCCATTGCCTACCGACAATGGGGAATCTGTGGAGATGGCTGTTAAAACCGGGTTATGTCTACATATAAGTTCTTTTATATTTATCATAATATCATCCTTTGATGCCAGAAGTATTAATGCCCTCTACCAGGTGCTTGTTAAAAAATAAGAACATAACAAACACAGGCACCAGGCTTAGTGTAGACATGGCAAACATAGCACCATAATCTGTAATACTGGCAGTATCCGCAAACATCCGCAGGGCAAGTGAAACCGTAAACAGTCGCGGGCTGTTAAGGTAAATTAGTGGCCCCATAAAGTTATCCCATGCCCAGTAAAACTGGATAATAGCCGTAGTAATAAGCGCAGGCTTAAGTAGCGGTAAAATAATACGGAAGAACACAGTATACTTATTGCAACCGTCGCAGATAGCCGCTTCGTCAAGCTCTTTTGGGATACTAACCATAAACTGCATCATAAGAAAGATAAAAAACGCGCCGCCAAAAAATGATGGTACCGTAAGAGGTATAAAGGTATTAACAAGCCCCAGCCTATGAAATATAAGGAACTGAGGAATCATAATAACTTGCCCCGGGATCATCATAGTAGAAAGCATAATGGTAAACAAAAGCGTACGCCCCTTAAAGCGCATACGGGCAAATGAATACGCCACAAGTGACGAACTAAGCGTTACCCCAACAGTAGAAATAATAGAAATTATGGCCGAGTTTCTAAAGAACGTGCCAAAGCTAACACCGGCAAAGCCCCGCCAGCCGTTCGTAAAGTTCTCCCATTGCCAGTAGCGCGGGATAAGTGTAAGGGCACCCGAGGCTATTTCCACATTGGTCTTAAGTGAGCCCGAGATCATCCACAAAACTGGGTACACCATAAGAAAGCCAAACACAGCTACCAGGAGGTGATACATCACAACATGAAACCTTTGCTTATTTATGGCTCGTTGATTGCTAACTTTAGTCATATAATCCCCTCCTTATTCGTTTGTATAGAATGTCCAGCGTCTTGAGGTCTTGAGTATGATGCCTGTAACCACCGCGACAATAACCAATAGCACCCAACTCATAGCAGAGGCGTAACCCATATTCCGCCACTGGAATGCATGGTTATATATATATAGCGCGATAAAGTTAGTGCCCTCTGCCGGGCCGCCGCCGGTAATAATAAATGCCTGGGTAAATGTCATAAACGCCGCAATCGTTTGCATTACTAAGTTATATAGGATAATCGGTGTAAGGCATGGCAAGATAATCTTAAAAAATATCTGTATCTTATTGGCACCGTCTATAGCCGCCGCTTCGATATAGGTTTCCGGGATATCCTTAATGCCTGCGGCAAAAATAATCATAGCCGCGCCAAACTGCCATACATTCATAAGGATAAGCGGGATTATGGCCAAGGTTGGGCTGCCAAACCAGTGCACGCCACCTATCCCAAGAGCTTCAAAAATATTATAGATTACGCCGCCACGCTGAAACAGTTGCCCCCATACAAGTGCCACTGCAATAGAGCCGCCAATAAGCGTAGGCAGGTAATAAGTTGCCCTATAGCCATGCACACCCTTATACTTACGGGTTAGTACATAGGCAACCAATAACCCAAAAACCATTCGTACCGGTACGCTCAAAAACACAAACCGGAACGTAACCCAGATAGAATTCCAAAACCGCGCGTCGTTCCACATGCGCTGATAGTTAGCAAACCCTACCCATGTATGTCCCATTCGCCCAAGTGTCAAATTTGTAAAGGAGTAATACAACGACATAAACATAGGCACAAGCATAAGGCCCAAGAAACCTACAATAAAAGGCAGGGCAAATATATACCCTACAACAACATCCTTATTCATAAATCTCGAAACCCGATCAGAACGGGCTTTGTTGACTGTTTTCATAAGTTCACCTGCTTATCTGTGTTTAGGGGATTAGAACCGCGGGACTCTGCCCCGCACCCCGCAAGCTTTTTATAAAAAGCTTGACCAAAAATTTTAAAATAAAGCCGCGCATTGCGCGGCTTTATGGTGTGTGGTATTAAAACCCCCTGGTATTAAAACTCTCGTTCTTTTAGTTAAACCCTACAGTTTGTAGCGCAAAGTCGAATACCTCGCGGGCTGCCTCTTCTGGGGTTATCATGCCTAGCACTAAACGCTCTACTACGCTGTCGTTTAAGAAGTCTTCAACTTCGGCTTGGCGGGGGTTGCCTAGTACATTTGCTGTCTCGCCGCCTAGGTCGCCTAGCATGTCAATGAACTCGTACGTTGTGGCAATTATCTCTGTTGCCATTGGACGTAGTTCTGCGCGTACATGTTCCATGATGGGGATACCGCGCTCGCCTTGCAGGATTACGTTAGCCTCTACGTTGTTAACCCAGAAATTAAGGAATTCTGCTGCTGCTTCCGGGTGAGCACTGTTTTGCGCTATAGAGAACATTTGAGAAGATACTATGTCAGAAGCTATTTGGCCCCCTGGGTGGGTTGGCAGCACTGTCATGGACAGTTGACGGGTTTGGCCATTGGATGATGCATAGGCCTCGGCTGCGTTGGCTAATGCGATGAACTGGTTGCTGGCAAGGTATGCCATTGCTGAGTTGCCAAATACCAGCGGGTCGCCTTCGATATCTGTGATGCCCATTGCTTCGCCTGGGTCAGGCATTGCGCCGCCCATAACCAGGTTTTGGCGCATGGTGAAGTATGGGATCATGACTGTGTAATCATCGAAGCCAAGTTGGGTTGGGTCAACATGCCAGAAATCTACGCCCATCTGTGACATGAACTGGGTCATAGTAATGGCGTCGTTTGTAAAGTTGCCCATACCCCAATGCCCTAATGTATTGGTGATTGTGATAGCGGCATGTTCAAACTCTGCCCATGTCCAACCTGGTACAGGCCTGGGTACGCCGGCTGCGTCAAACATTGCGGGGTCGTACGCAAGGCCCCATGCGTTTACGCCATTAGAGATACCTACGATATCGCCGTTATGGGTTGTGGTTATGTCTATAAAGTCTTGGGTGGTGTTAGAGACATCTATAGTACCGTCGGCGATGAAGGCGTTAAGCGGTACGATATGGTCTATGAACTCTGGGTAGTTAGAGCCCAGCTGGAAAAGATCCCATACATCGTTTGCGGCGGTACGGGTGCCCAGGGCTGTCCAGTACCCGGCACCGTCGTAGAATTCGCCGGTGACTCTTATGTGTGAGTGCTGTTCGTTAAACAGTTGGATTACTTCTTCTGTAATATCGTGGCGGTGTTGTGAGCCCCACCATGCCATGGTTAACTCGATAACGCCGTCGTCGTCATCGCTTGAGCAGGCAGTTATGCCCATGGAAACTGTGGCAATAAGTGCCACTAAGGTAATCAGTTTTAAAATCTTTTTCATACATTTCCTCCTATATGGATATTATTTTTTGTAAATCCGTTGTGATTCTACCACAAAATAACTACTGTATGAATGGATTTTTTTCGAATCCTTGGCAAATCTTACGAAACATTAGATATAATCATCTATCCGCCATTCATCTTGCCATTTGATTATTGGGTATTCCCCGTCAAAGGTTATAGGCAGCCATACATATCTGGAATGACTGCCGCCACGGCCGGCATCCTTTGGCCTGGGCATGTTTTCCTCGTCTGGGTTAAACCTTCTGCGGAAGTATTCCTCTGTGCGGCGGCTGGCCTCGCCTGTTATAAAGTCGGCTCCGTGGAACTCTGGCAAATGGGGTAGCCACCTATCGGCGATGGCGATATACAGGTCTTTCTTGCCGGGATGCTTAAAAATGCAGCTTATTTGTGAGTTAAAAGATGTGCGGCTGGTATCGCCTGGATGGAAGTTGCCAAGTTCGCGCCACGGCCCGTGGAAGGTATCTGCCACGGCAATCATAGAGGGGTTGGGGTGGTACCCCGTTGTGCCGGAACTTGCAAGGTAGTGCATACTGCGGCGGGTAAAGTATGCCGGTGCTTCCCGTACAAAGGGTGGGTATTTGTATGGGAAGTGGGTGGTGTAGTAGCCGGTGATATTGGTGTAATCCTTTGTAAGATCCGCACATATAAGCTCTGAATGTACCCGTTCGAAGTAGTAGTATGCCTTGCCGTCTTCGGCTATGGCAATGTCGAAGTCCCCGGCACTCATGTCTAGGGGTTGCATGTCTTTGTGGATTAGGGTGTAGGGGCCTTTTATATTGTCTGCTGTAAACACAGCGGTTTTTTGGGATTCGTCGTGCTGCATGCATTTTATCCAGCAAACGTATTTCCCCGTTGCGGCGTTAAATATGATGTGGGGCCTGTCCATCATGCTTTGAGATGGGTGCATGGGTGAAGTTATGTCGTCTGGTTCTGGTGGGATTATAAGACCTTCGTCTTTCCAGTTATACAGGTCATTAGACGAATACAAACGCACGCCCCAGTGCCATATATCGCTACCGGGGGTGGTTTTTTCCTTGTTTTCGCCGTACCAGTAGAAAGTATCGTCTATGTGTATCAGTCCCCCTGCATGGGACTGGATGGGTTTGCCCTCGGTGTCAAGCCATAATTCACCCGGGCGTATTGAGTTGTACATGTAGCATCATCTCCTTTATATATATGCTGCGATAGGTGCATCCGTAATCGGTATAATATGAAACCTAGGATAATTTGTAAACATGCTGTGCAGCGACTTTTTGCCACGGCATCGTGATATGCGTACATGATTTGCCGCCATATGATATGGTTGGGAATGTGCTGCATGTGGGTTGCGACCAAATCGTTCAGGCTTATATCGAAAGGGTTGCCAAAAGTGTCTAAACCAGCCTCAATTGCTTTTGACCAAAATGAAAACCCCCAGTTTCCCGCGGTTTATTCGCTTTATTGTAGATATCATGACTAAGTTTTGGAAGCTATATTCATAGGGGTTCCGCCGCCTATTCACTTAGTCATAATTATTTTCTGCGAGAGCACTACTCATCATTCCTCAGAGTAATTGCTGCGTGCTCAATATCATCTTGTGGTTGAGTAGGCGTCATGCTTTGCTTGATTAGCTGTATGTTTGTGTCAATGAAACGACGGAAAATACCATATTGCCGCTCATGATAATTAATAAAAGTAGTGCCACGCATATTAATTATAGCTCCATCAGCTAATATGCTGATTTCGTCCAATGCTTGAAGGACTTTTACCTTATCCTGTTGCCGCAGTGCCTCTGTGATATCTAGATCGATACCCGTCACCAGAAAAGTGGAAGGGGGCATTACAAAGTGTGGGAGCATTTGCTCGCAGATATTCTCCAAAAAGTCAAAGTATAAATCTGTCAGCTCGGGATACATCTCGCGTGAGGCAACATAGCAAAACATCACAGAAATATTAGGGAACAAGTAATGAAACGGCTGGTCAAGCCTGCACCAATAGAGCATGCTCAACAGCGCATTCAAGTTAATATCAATAAGTTGGGGCTCACATTGTATTACTGCATTGTAAAAATCTATTAATAAGTTCCAATCATTAGGGTCATCCTTTGATAAGAAAAATGCACGAAATATTTCAACATGTACTCCCCAGCCTAAGTATACTGTGCTACTACTTAACGTTGTTGATGATTTGATAAGCTCGTCAAATACTCTGTTGTAAGTGTAAGTATCCATGCTGAAATGATTCCACGTATTTTGACGTAAAATTGCAAGAAGTGTATCCGCCATAATACCTTCATTTGTGCCAGTAAACAGAATATTTGTTATTGCGATATCTTTCGATTCATTGCTTGTATCTGGCTTTGCACCAAGGTTGCTGGGCGCTGCACGTGACTGTGGTCGTATAGTCGTAGCGCCTCCCCCATCTGTATGTTTTGTTCACTTTTATGTGATAATATATTCTGCACTTCACTAGATTTGAAGTGGCTGTTGTTGATTAATATACTCATGGCATGGGCGGTGCCGGTGCCCTTTGTAAATATCAGATTATCCAGCAATCTAAACCGTTTGCCGCGATTCAATTCAAAGCTTGCGTATATTGAGTCATAGAAATGCTTTACAAGAATAGTTGTAATTATAGTTCTCTTGATGTTTTTGATGTCGCGATTTGTAACAGATAAATGTTGAATGGCCTCCCTTAAGAAGTTTTTTATTGTCCGCATGGTAGCTCGAGACAAGTCTATTTGCTTATTCGGGCGCGGAAACACATCTTCTTCCTTATCTCCAAATCTGAATTTTATCTTATCATCTGTAATATAGGCAAAATCAGACTTGTTAACCCCGACTAAATCCATAAGCTTCTCTTTGGTTTCATGTTCACCTTTCCTTACTGTGCTGCTAATCGCTTTTTCACTGGCAAGCTTTTTCTTGCGGTGCCACCAGGGCAGTTGAATGCCTTGCGACCGCATATGTTGAATGGTAAATCTATTACTTGCGCCCTTTACGATTTGTGCCTCAATATCGGCGTCCTTGTCCAGCAAGCGTACTATTGCATCAGCAAAATCAATAGTAGGCACAATTATGGTATGTGGGATGTACTTCTCAAGCGCTCGTTGACTAAACCCGCCATCATCCTTTCCTTTAAGGACAGCCATATCACACTGATAAATTATTTTTATATGCCTGCACGAAATTAGTGCAGATATGCCAAACACCTTTTGAATCATTTTCTTTTCTGCAATGCGCTCAATATCCTCAAAGATAATAACAATTGTCTTGCCTATTTCCTTGACCTCGTCTCCGATGTTTTTGAGTGTACGAGTAAAGGAGCTGGCATCACCCATAATCAGTGGCTTAAACTTTGTCCCCCAGCCTGTGCGTCCTAACACTTCGCCAAATCTTTTGGAATACTGCGAGAATACACCGCAGCTTAGCATGATTTTATCAATTTCATGCAAAATAATGTCTTGAATCTCGTCAAGATTGCACGAAAGTGTTTCGATATAGATAAACCTATAATCCGAGTTTTCATTGTCGCTACGACGGACGAATTCGTTAACCAAAAATGTTTTGCCACTGCCCCATGAGCCGCATAAACCAATTGTATCAAATGTTTCTAAATATTCACTCAGCCTTGCTAGTGTGTACTCTTGTATTGGCAAAGGAGTTGGCAGGGGCTGTGTTATCCTACGCCTCCAGTACGTTATACTTATGCGAAGCACACAATAAAATGATATCGCAACCAATACGACTATATATGCCCACATTAGCCGCCTTGTACTTATAGGTGTGCAGTGGAATAGAGCTTGTACAAACTCCTTTAAGCTGTCTGCCTCAAAGCCTTGGTGCAGAAAAATATTTGCTACCACGAAGCCTGCTGCGTTAATTACAAGATATAAAATAAAAGCAAGAAGAGCCCCTGGGGAATTGTAATAACACAGGAGGAGGAGTGGCACTGCCAATATTGCAATAAAAAGATATGGCTGACTAGGAATGCCTTCCGCTACATAGAAGACAAGAAACGACAGAATAAATATACCGACAGCTTTTACAATATGCATTCTTATGTTTGTTTTCGTATACATCTTACAGCCTCCATCTGCTGACCTATATGTACTGCTAATGCGCTATAATATTACAAGAAAAAACGAGAGCAAGCATACTTTTTTGCGCTTGCTCTCGTTTTTTTTCGGGGGCTTAATGAGATCGACCCGTTCTGTCTTACATTGGGTTAATTCTCATTAATAGCTACCTGTAGACGTAAACTGCAGAATTTTCATCATCCCATCGAACAGTTGCCCCCAGCATTTCAGATACATAGCGTGTCGGCACAAAAGTACGACTATCTATTATTACGGGAGTTCCCATCCCATCCGGCAATGGTGCATCAATTGTTAATCTTAATGACCTGCCATCGAGAGCGATATCAACAGCACGATTTGCTCTGTCCCAATACACTGTAGCACCAAGTGCTTCTGCTATGATACGAAGTGGAACCATGGCTCTATTGTAAGCAGTGAATGGGGCTGCATCGCTGGTGCGCTGTACATTGTGATGTGTGTATTGACGTTGGCCGATTGCAAAGCGGAGGATGAGTTCATGTTCATCACATGGAGTATATGAGCCAACAATAAAAATGCCCATGATGTCTGTCGTAAAGGTTATGAGATGATACTCATCATCAAGAACAGCGTCTAATCGTACCTTTAGTCCATTTTCATCAATCAGCCAGACTGCAATAGGCGGATAATTATCATAGGGCACTGTAACTGATATCACCCCATCAAAAGCGGTAATTTCTTGTGTCCCGGACATAATAGAGAGATTAAATATGCTGTAATCTCCAGTTAAGGCTTCTTGTTGCGCATCCGTTAAGGTGTAAACATCAACTGGTTTAATGGTTACGGCAATATTTGCTGCCTCGGCTTGCTCTCCCAAGTATGCAACAGCATCTGCATCAAGTGTAACGACTCCATATGCAAAATGGAATTGCATAGCGAGATCATTGTTTGCAAATCCCCTTACGGCCTCCCTTGAAAAAGTAACTGTTGGCGTATCTGTCAAGCCTGTCAAGTCAAAGATCACTGTGTCGTTTATGGCTGTGTTGATAAGCGCGTTAATGCCGGCAGAGGGGAGTGCAAGAGTTGCGATATTGTTTATAACACTTGCCGGTATATCAACTCGGTTGTCGTTAGCAGGAATCGTTACCGGTGGTACTAGGGAAGGAGTTGGCGTTGCAGTAGGAGTTGGTGTTGTTGTAGGCGTTGGCGTTGTTGTGGGTGTAGGCGTTGTTGTCGGTGTTGGTGTAGTAACAATAACATTATCGCCAGTATTTATAGCAGTCCAGTTAGCCCTTGCCGTGACATTTTCACTAGGCATTACAAAACTTGTTGTTGCTTGACTCGCGCTACTGTTTGTAGCCAATGTAACGCTTGGGGTGAAAGTCCAGCCAGCGAAGTGGAATCCTCTGCGGGCGCCAGCACTGATTGTGACGATAGTTCCTGCTGCATGGCTGGTGCCGCCAGTGACGGATGCGCCTGTACCACCGTTTTCAATTGCAACCGTACGAACTATTTGTTGGGCATCGGAGAAGACGACATTAAAGTTGGCAGTAAAATTCGTTCCGACAGCAGTCCCGTCAGTAATAGTAGCAGTGACGACAACGGTACCGGAGCCTGTAGCAGTAACTTGTCCTGCGGAAAC
>Ga0123355_10014016_pt1 | contig 12504 bp, 10 predicted proteins | sample TergutEmb28metaG_3_FD_89872 | JGI IMG/M metagenome (GOLD analysis project Ga0123355, IMG submission 89872) | Embiratermes neotenicus P1 segment gut microbial communities from Petit-Saut dam, French Guiana - Emb289 P1 | ecosystem: Host-associated > Arthropoda: Insects > Digestive system > Gut ...
ACATACATACATACATACATACATACATACATACATACATACATACATACATACATACATACATACATACATACATACATACATACTATCATGCTGCTGTAATATATACAAGGCCTCTGACTGCGGTGCAAAAACTCAATTGAAGCAAAAACAAAACTTTACAGATGGATGAAGCGTTAACAAATGACTAGCGCTTAGAGCTGGCGCTTGAGTTCTCTCTCTCTTTCTCTCTCGCTTTTCGTGGGATGGGTGTTTCCATGGCAACGAACTCCCTTCTCCCATCATTTTCTCTTTGATATATCATGTAACATAACCCCACAAACGATGAGGAGGCAGCAACCCACCAAACTGAACTACGAACAAATCGATCAATCGCCATCCATCCAAAGCAAAGCGCACTCAGTAAGCGAGTTTAATTCGCTAGTAAACCGCCAGAGGGGAGCAGTGAATCATGTGTCCCGGCCAGAAAACACGAGCCAATGGGATTAATAATTAAAACAGCCGATGGCATGTCCCTACACGTACCGTACAGAGAACACAGAAGGCTATGGGTGTACTGGAGCTACTGTTTATCGATAATAACCAGTGGCTGTCGCAAATTGCTACTATAGAGGCAATGTGGAAACTCAACTGGATATTGCAGAGTGATTTTTTGAATAAGGGTGAGGGGGAAAAATTCATTATAAAATCAGTCAATGTGCTTTGAACACCCGTTAAATCGTGCGTGATCGAGATTAAGGTCTGTACAAAAGGAATAAAAGATAGCGCTGTCTACTTTGAGTTATTGTATTTATATATTTTTTAAGCCCTTGAAGCACTCATTTGGATTTTCTAGTTCCAGAACTGTGCATGGAAGTTCCGCTGGCCACAACATTTTACGGCACTGAATACACGAACCTATCAACGATACAATCAGAATTCAAAGCAGCGCCTAATGACTAAAATATACGGAACGCCGACATGATGAAGACAAAAGAAGGCAATGAACAAATAATGCAAATAGAGGTAGACGTCGCAACAGGTATAATGTTTATTATTCATTAAACGTTTTAAAATTCAGTGCCATCTTCATTGTCAAAAAAATCTGCACTTATTCCACATGCTTTATTTACATGTTTCGTATGACTTTCAAAATAAACAGCGATTACTTCCATACACAGTTTCTGTAACAGACAAGCAACGTACTCACTGTAAAGTCGAAACTTAATTTTCATATCCTATTATATTTAGGTGGTTCTAAAGCTTCGGAGATTTAATATAGTTTATTTGAATGAAACAAGTTCCTAACTAATAATTCTCCAGATCGGGATTTGGATTTGGTAAACATCCCGCATGTGTTAAAACTGTCCCGGTGTTCTTAATTTATAAAACAGACTGGGGTACGGACTCATATATAGTTCACTTAGTTACCAATGTATTTGGTAGAGTCAAATTTGGCACAACAATACCGCGGCCTAATCCAAGGTACCCAGCATATTGTCGGAGATACAGAGAAAAACCTAGTTAAAGCTCAAGTAATTGGATTCCGGATTCGATTCTTGAAACCTGAGTAATGAGAGTGCCCTGGAAGACCGACTCACTTGGCGGTTTACGGTTTCGCCACAACAGTTCCTAGACGGGGCACGAGAAAAAAAACTTACGTGAAACCTAGTGCCCAATGACGCCAACACTAATGTTCTGAATAATGCTAAACAGAAAGGCCGAATTACACATTGGCAATAAAGTAATTACACAATATAAAACAACAAAAATGCACTTTTTCTCAATTAATATATTAATTTTTAATTACCTACCTAACTACTTACAAGACTGCTTATACAGATGCATATAAAACACACAATACCACACCTGTATATAAAAACGTGTTCCTGAAGATGAACCTTCGGTTTCGAAGCAGGCAGAATGTATCAAAAATTAAAATATTAATTTTTAAAAGCTGCAATTTGTTGGTTTATAGTGTATAATTATATTACAATGCAAAGTGCAAACAACATGAAATTGGCAATAATGTGGTTGCAATGTACAAAGTGAGGCAATTTTGCACAAGGTAGCAATTCTGGCATGTTCGTTTAATTTGTTTAACTACACTGAAATCCTCAAACACAAGGAAAAAGTGCATTTGACATTCAATTTGCGCTTCTCATTTTTCCTACACTTCTCACCAGAAAAATCTTTGCTCCGGTAACTGTTTGAAGGAAGCACGTTTGAAATGCATGCAGAAACGCACGTACCGTGTGTCTTCGTGTAATGTGTTCGTTATTTCTGCCCGCTCTCACCAAAACTGGAAAAGCTCGACTAATTCTAACAAACACTTCCAATATCAAATTTCACCAAAATTTGTATCGCTGTCCTGACACTATGACAAGTGGCTGAGCAATTGGAGATAACATCAGAACGGCGAAGCTAACATCACATTTATACAACTTTTATTGGCATAAATGTCGAAAATGGACCCTTAACGGAAGATATGGGTCTTATCATGTAACAAGTTCATACAGGGAGCATACTCAATCAAAAACGATTTCTGATCCGGTAATGTGACTAACTTTGCAAAACAAGATTCTGTATGCATTGACACGACGGGATATCGCAGGAGGTGTAGTATCTAGGCCATGGAATGGACAACCAAGAAATCGTGGTTCGATTCCTAAGGGACAAGAACTCTTTGTCCTCGAAAATCTCCAGACCAGCGCTGGGGCCCACACAGCGCCCTATCCGATACATAGTGGGCGCATTCGCTGGAGTTAAAGCGGCCTGAGCGACAGGCTGACCACTCACCTGCACCTAATACCAAGGTTAAGAATAAGTGGCTCTATACCAGCAGTCTCATGTGCCTTCAAGGCGTGCGCAAAGACAACTTTGCCTTTTCTTAAAAACCAAATGCTACTGCGAAGCTATAAATAACAGCTTCGCAGTAGCTCTTGAGACTCAGCTTTACTCAGGAACGCACAAAAATCAGTGTCGGATCAACTAACAGATTCTTTCTGTGAATCCTCAAGTGCTGGACAACTATTACGCTTGAAACTGCAGAACTAGACTATCGGCCTGGAACGTCCCTCTTCATGCTTCATGCTTCGACGTATAATTTGTGTGGAGAAATAACAACAGAGCAAACGAAACGCGGGAAGCATACTTCTCAGTCTCAAATCCGACCCTTAAAAAAGTAAACACTGCTCCGCGTCCTGAAGTTTAAAGAGGAAGCAATGGGCACTTCCCGATTCTGGCCCTGCGGCTAAGACAGGGTCCTACGATTTAGAGCCCAGCCTCCCTCCGTCGAAGCGCAATATTAAAACCACAAGAGAAGGGCAGGGGGAAGTGACTACTTTAAACACACAACGTGATTTTCTTCCGTTCCTCCTAATACATGCCAGAATGTTGCCTTCAGATAAGGTGCTAAGACATCTCAACAAACAACAAGAGAGCGGGATTTGGGCCAGACGCATCATAAGACATAAAACAAATTTCTGAATAGTGGTGTGAAGATTATTCTTTTCCCTACTTGACTTCAAAGACCAGACCGACAATCAGTCAGACGTTAAAACATTTCTTTATTTTATGGAACCCGAAGTCTCATGAGTACACTGAAAAAGAGACATGATCATCGAAACATATAATGAATCCAGTTCAAAACCTCACACCTCATTTCTTCAAGAAACATTTTAACAGCAACCTGAAATCTATGCCGAGGTCTTTCAACTGTCACCTTCCTTCAAGTTTTCCAACCAAAGTTATATTACTCACCCCACGTGCCTGCTGTATGACCTGCACATCTCATTATCCTCCTTGCTTTTATCGTCCTGGTGACATAGGCCAGGAACACCAACAACCAATTTCCTCTCTTCGTAGTTTATTACAGCCTCTTTCTTACACGCTGCTGTAATTTTAAGAACGTTTAAACTGGGACCGACAACAAGTAAGCCTGCTTATTAACAACAGGAACTTCGTTGCGTCACAGGCAGAGAACATGACTAAACAAGACAGTGTTATAGGCCTAATGCAGGCCTGCTCAACCTGTTGTACGGTGGGGGTAACTTAGCAAAATTTGGTTTGCATGGGGGCAAAATGTAATTAAATACGCAGAATAATTAATTCTATGTGGCGCCGGTATAGCGTAGTCGGTATAGCCACTCACTGAGGGCTGAACATTCCGGGGTTCGTTGCTCGGTCGGGACAAGGGATTTTCTTTTTGCCAAAATCCGTCCATACTGGCCCTCCCCTGGGTACTGGTGCTCTTGCCGGGGGCAAAACGGCGGAAACCCACCCCATCTAGCGCTGTGGTTAGGACAGAGTAGAGCTATATCTCGGCCCATCTGTGCCGTCATGGCACGTTATAGGTTTGTAAAATGTATTAACAATGCGACGTATGTCTCCATAAATAAGCAGCTAAAATGTTGTAATAATTTTCTTGGCCTTCTAAATCGGCTTTGCCAGGGAAAGGGTTTTAAAAGACTTTGTCTTGTTCAAATTTCTCCGCAGGCAATATAGACTCGCTCAGGCAACATGTTGACTGCAGGCTACAGTTTGAGCTGACCTGGCTTCAAGCAAAAAATTATGTTGCAAGGTAATATGTAGGTCCACTTAGTTGTAACAAATAATTTTATGTTCTCTTCGTGCTAAGCGCGTCGTAGAAATAACAGCCCACCATCTTCCAACAATTCTCCGAAAAGTGAAAGAAGGTTCTCGAAAGCCCACGGCTCACAGTTTGATAAAAACTGCGGGACTGTCTCTCAAGACATACGACTCGCGATGTACTGGTCTGTACCCCACGCGACAATGGCAACTCCATGATATCTGTGTCTTCTACCATCCTTCGGGCGAATGCCGGTACCATAATTTTAACCCTACAAAACCTAAAATAAATATATATGATACATCAAAGTTGCTGTAGACCGGCATAGCTCAGTTAGTGGGCACAGAGACTCGTTACGGGTTGGACGGTCCAGGGATCGAATACGGGTGGGGTCGAGATTTTCCGCACCCGTCCAGAACGGCCGTGGGCCTCCCCAGCCTCCTATACAATGGGTACCGGGTCTTTCCCGGGGATAAAGCAACCGGGGTGTGGCGTTGACCACCCACCCCATCTAGCGCCGAGGTTAAAGAAAGAGTAGAGGTATACTTCTACTCCCCATCTGGGCCTTCGTGGCTTGTTCTAGGGTGAACTTTATCTTTACCATAAAAGCTGCTACCATTTGGTTAAGAATCGTCTTCCTAAAAGCTATGCACTAACAAGAATATTAACATACACAAAACTATCAATTTTATAAGCATGTGAAACTTGGCCTCACACATCTGGGCTACTCAGAATGATATTTCGGCCTAAGACGGAGAAAGTAAAAGGAGTACAGAAAGAACTGCATAACAGGAAGCCTCGTAATTTTTACTCTTCGCCGAATATTACTCTAATCAAATTAAAAAAATGAATGGGGTGAACACGTGGCACGCATGGAGGAAAAGCACAATTCACACGCCGGTTTGGTTGCGAAAATGTGGAAGGAGACCAGTTGGAAGAAGTAGAAATATATGAGGATAATATTAAAGTGGGTATTCAAGAAGTACGATGGGAAGGCGTAGACAACTCATCTGGTGTCGCATAGACAGTAATGGTTATTTTAAACACGGTAACGAACTTTCGGTTTCCTTAAAGTGCAGGGGATTTCTTAACCAGCTGATAAACTACTGGCTTCTCAAGAGGAGACAGAAGGAATAAACAGAAGGGTGCAGTGACAGCGGGAGGAAATAAATTTTACCGTTCCGTACTTTCCCAGGCAGTTCCCGTTCGTCCTTCTGGTAAGAAGGTCTCTAAGGCATGGACTTAATACATAAAGTTTCTGATACCACCTCTTACACAACATAAACCGTTACCATTACAAAGATCAATCTTTAATGCTGTTTAGGGAAATAATGGTTCTTCATTGCGAGAATCATACGAAACACACACACACACACATATATATGTATATATATATATATATATATATACATATACACCGTAATATTCGTTGAGGTGAATCGTATAGTTACGTGGGCTACCCAGAAGCTTAAAAACTGTTCTCTACCAATTCAACGTCCATAACAATAACGTGCATCTACATGGGGCTGACGAAGTGTAATGCATTTTAACTACATATGTGAAAACCGTTTATCAAGCAATTTGTTCGGGCTGGCAGCTCTGATCTCACGTTGAAGTTGGCCCGTCCCTAGACCAGCCATGCCTCGCATCGGAACCAGATAAGGCACGATTAAAGCGGCCCTTGTCTGTCACACAAAGACTCCTCATTCATAACAAAAATCGATTTTCAACCCGGACTGCCGTGGAATGCAAGCCCATGCTTCAGACCGATAAAAATAAAGTTTCGGCGAAGGATTTCACACACTAACGAAAGCTTCGACCTTCCACTCCGCTAACTCTGCGTCGAAGTGCTGCCTGGAAACTCAGAACCTGGGCGAATTCATATCATTTATAGGAGACTGGAGCCTTAGGATTTCTCGTCGTTTTCCTCCGTCGTCTGGGAATATGGTGCAGTAGTGCCTCGATTGTGATTCGTCGAAATCTCGGTTGGCACACTAATTATCCAAACTTTGGTGGCTTTCCTCAGTCACTGTAGGCAAATGTTCCGATACTACCATACGATTACACCACGAAGACTTGCTTCCAAATCCCTTCCAGTTCGTCACCTTATACACAGTGTCCGATACTGATACTGTCGTTAAAGAAATCACAACCCACCTCAGATTAGGCAACGACCTTTTTTAGGCGCGACTGCACAGTTGCGAAATGTGCCTAATACCTTTGTCATGTCCGTCCGTCTGTTCGCATGTATCAACGCGGCTCCCAGTGGAAGGTTTTCCATAAAATTTGATATTTGGGACTATTATGAAAATCTGTCGTGAAAATTTTGGTTAAAATCGAGGAAAAAAATATTGGCCACTTTTCATTAAGACCTACGCACGTTTCAACGTAGCGGCGGACGTTAAATCGCCATAAAAGCGCTCTCTTCGTGTGAAATGGCATCGGCTTGTCAGAGTAGTCGATAAGGTAAGGCATCACAGTGTTATGTTATACGTACCTTTGACTATCCTGTTTTTTTCCACGCATCCTAATTCACTATTACTTACTAATGCGCCTACCATTACACACACCACAGCCAGAATTCCTGACCACGCTTTTGCACAAACCACACTACAAACTACATTGGAGCGGTGTATTGCTGCCAACATTGTTACTTAAAATTATGATCTAGGCGCAATATTGCTACTTACACAGCTACGCAACAATAGATACGTTTGCGAAAACAAAAAGGCGGGTGATACTCTCCAAGAATACTTGCTCAAATGTGTTTCATTTTTCTCAACAACGCTTCTTAAAAGAGTTTTTACTCCCACGACTTTGTGAGTTACGCTCAAAATGCACGTAAAAGCAGAGTGTCAATGTAATGTACCCGTCAGTTTAGATTTTAGATTAAATTATAAAGGTTCCGCAAATTTTAGTAAAACCTAACAATGGCATGTTTGTCTGAAAATTGTTCACCTCCTCTTCAAGTTGTTCCATGAGGAAGACACGCCGTGAACACCCCAACATTACGAGACGTGGAATCCCAAGAAGACGGGGATGAGACACCCATGTATCGCTAGCTGACTCATCAGATAATCCAGAAACAACTTGCTACTTCAGGTGTGTTGCTGCCTTGGTAGTTTTTTTATCGCCTCCACTTGTTTCGATAACCCTCAAGTCAGACAGTCGCTCAGCAGCGAAAGAGAGAAAGAAGTGAAATGGACAGCGAAAAAGGAGAGAGACAAAGACAGGAAAAACGGGGCAAAAAAAGAAGACAATAAAAAGAAGGAATTGACTTGTCAATGCGAAGTTAGTCTGGACGTAAATACAGAAATATATTAAAGAGACATACATGACAATCACATTAATCAAACCGGTTTAACCATTTAAAGCACAGTGGTAATCACAACTTGTTTTTAACATTCAAAACTCTCCATTTTGCACATACAATGTGTTCCCTGTGATTCTCATAACAAAGGAGATTATTTCAGAGATTCAAATACTCCAGAATATGATACTATGCCGATTGGTAAACCTCCGAGCGACATTTCCTTTAACAGTAACCGTTTAGAGTCCAGAGGTACCCGTACATAGTTCAACACTATAAAGTCTACATTTTCTTCACGGGGTATATGCGTTTCCTGTAACTCTCACAATAAACAGTAACTACTACACTAAACAACATCAACTGGTTCCTCTTTGTAACTTGAGGCACACTGTGTTCTGTGTGTTGCATAAACAGCTTGTTTCTTTATCATTTCCACTTTCACATTTTTCAGCCTTAAAGGGATAAATGCGTTGGTCTTTACGATGAAGAGTGAGTATATTGTGCGGCAGGGATCGGTTCTTGATACCAGTAACTATCCAAGTGAATTGCAGCCTTCATCCCCTACCTACGTATCTGATTACCCTGTCGGTTTGCCGTTGCACTGAAAAGCCAGCGTCTTCCTAATAGCGTACATAACTCTAAATTTGCAGAGACCAAATAACAGAGGTACATAAAAGTCATGGCGCACTTAATTACAGCCGATTTCTGCCAAATCAGTACACTTTGGTGGAACCTGACGACCATGAGTTTAGAGTAGGAGGTAACAGTTTATTTTAACTACAAACAACGCTCCACGAGGCACAGGTGCCTTACCAAAGCAATCCTATTTATTTATTTAACGAAACACTCTGTAGCCCAGACCATATAACGTCGAATGACGAGATGGTTAATTAATTATGAACTGGAAAAGATGTGGAAGTGGTAGTGGACTAATTTGAGATACTATACCGGCATCTATCTGGATGAACTGGATGAACATGATGAAAGAACAGTCGACCTCCAGACCGACAGTTGAACTCAGGACCTCCAGGAGTGCCAGCTTTAAAGAATTTTAACCCTTTGGTGCCGAATTTTTCTTTCGGCACAATCTGCAGAACGCCGGGATTTAAATTATAGGATTTATTTTCTTAATGCACACTTCTATCAAAAACGGACCAAAAGCATAATGCCCCAGGAGATCTGTGTGGTTGTGGTTGGTATATAATTCCCGACACACAATACACACTCACACGTAAGCACCACTTCTCCGCGTGCACGCTGTACATTGCCGACCGCTTGCTTGCTGCACTCACTCCGCGCCACACACACACACTGAACTTTTCCAGTAGCCACTTCACTCGCGAATCTGTCTCAGTGTTTACAAGGAGGTGGCGTATGGGCAATAAACTGTCCTGGCTACGTGGGTGGGCTAGCCCGCGGTGTCCACCACACCTGCATAATAATGGCCATAATTGGCCAACGCATAGCAAGCGTCGATCGCTAGCTGAACTCTGATCCCAGAACCCCGCGACGCAGCACCTGAGTCCTTCGGCGGGGCCAACAACTGAAAACATGGAATGAATTTATATCGATAATCCTAATGCATCAGGTATTGTCTAGTGCCTGTATGGACAAAGCTGGAGAAACTTCGGAATAAACTTGGTTTAGATTGCCAATATTTAAGTGAATAGCCTGTATTCCGTTCAAAACAGTACTATTGAACTTAAGCTATATGGAACATGTAATACGCGTAGCGTAAATACAAAGTACGTACGAATACAAAGGGGTGGAAAGGTAATAATTACTCATCTTTTGTCACGCACCACGAGAAGAGAGGGTACACCTACCTCCACGCATCTTAACCTCGACACTGGACAGAGGTGAGCAGTCAGCTGATGCCGGCCACTTTACCGTAGTTTCCTACTGAACACGATTCTGGAGTAGTGAGTTACACTGCCGGCCACATTACCACCGGCGCCCACTGAACATGATATTGGAATAATCAGCTTCATTGCTGACCACTTTACTAGCAGTGCCCACTGAATACGATGCTGGAATAGTCAGCTGCATTGCTGGCCACTTTACCACTGGCGCCCACTGAATATGACACTGGATGGCCGGAAGCTTTAGTAACGATAACATTCTCTTAGACCTGCCGGGAATCCAACGATTCCCTGCTCGTCCAGTCTACTGCTTAGTCAGTAGTCTTTCTGATCCATCCCCGCTCCTACATGAAGCTAATTCGCCACAGTCGGTTGCTAGCCGTGTAGTAATACATATCTCTAAAAGTAAATGCTGGAAAATTACATCTTAGTAGAAAGAAAATTCTCACGACCCGAAAGAAGCGGAACATAAAATAATCCTTCCTGAGGAATTAAAGAAATTTCACAAAATGCGTTTAATTATTCTTAACCCCTCAAAACGAAAAATACAGAACAACTTTGAAAGGTGTTCTTCATATTGTATCGACAGCCTACATAAAATTATCAAAGCCAATTCCATGCACGTTGTTCATTTTAATTACTATATGCTTGAAAACGGTACAGCTCTCCGGTAATAAAGCATCTATGGTGCGAAACCAACCACGCAGATCCAGCTAGTGCCAAGCCTGAAATATCTACACTCCCCCACATGTCTTCTTGGCGTGGCGATTCGTTTAACACATGCACTTCACTTTGCAGGTGCACCTGCAGAACAACTGACACGTGATATCTGACCGTCCCTCTGTTTTTCCGCAAGGAACAACTCTATTCCCACCAGATGGGCGTTCGTGATATTCTCAACAGGCGGATTTTTACCAAATTTTCGACACCTTCCTATTTTGGTTAAAAACGGGCAAAAACCACAGTCAGTTGACATGTAGTCCTACTTACTATTATATTTACTGGTATTGTACTCATATTATTTCAACGTTTGTGATAATAACTGCGTTGCTAAGATAAGGTCAGTTTCACCCTAGAACAGGTCATGAAGGTCCAGAGTGGAGCAGAGGTATAGCTATACTTGGAAAACCAAAAGCGTTACCTGGGACTTCCGGAACGCACGTCTAGCGAGGCACTTCTAGATCCAGGGCAGGCTTGAGACATGTCAGACATTAATTTGGCGCCTTGGGTAAGCTAATAGTCTGGCGCCCTTTCATAAGGGTGTTATTTAAAATTCGGCCTAAAACAGGGCGAACATATATTTTTGAGGAGGCCTACCCGAAATGAGAAAAATTATGTCAGAAATTCTTTCGCGTGTGGAAAACCTGAGTTTACCAACTCCATATTTCCCATTATTCCAGGGACGTCTTACCCCCGGTCAGCTGCCAGGCTGGCCCGCCCATTGCTCTCTGACTGGCCCTGGCCATACTTCCGTGCGCGGTAGCGTTGAATGAAGGAATAGTTTGCGAGTAATGAACTGGAAAAGATGAAGAGGATGCAGTCACAGTCTCGCCTGCGTCACTGTCACAAATCTATCTGGGGGACTGAGGAAGACCACGAAAATTTCACTCAGAATTGCAACTGTCCGAGTCGAGACATAAACCAGGGATTCCCCGCACATAAAGTGGCAGTGCTACCTAATTGGCATCCGAAGCTAAGTTAGAAGGCACTTTAATTCCTTTTCCGCTAATGTAGACTGTATAATTATTTATACGAAAGCTCAGCCATGTCTGCAGCATAAATACTTCACACGCTCAAAGGAAATTGCACATCGGTTATGTACTTCCAATACAGAAGAGGCAAGTCAATCCTATTCTACGATTCAAAAGACTATGAATATTTCAGCAGCTCCGCACACGTGGATGTAGATGTTCGATGTGATGAAATCGCAGTTCCATTATACTTGCCATACCATTCCCATTGCAGATGTAACTACATCAATATTGGGATGCTCTGAGATGTGACACCTGTAAGTTGTTGAATAGAGACCAACGATTCGAAAGAACTTTCTGTTTTCCTCTCCAGGATTGAAGAGCTTTCATTTCCTGAATTTGTAGGCAGCAGATTAAAAAACTAAACTCCGTGGCTTTAGTCCGCGAGCGAACCATACCGATAGAGCGGCCGCCGCTGGTAGGCGAAGTTAGTGCCAACTTTTGCGGAAGGCAGCAGATTAATCTAAATATTTCGTAACTTTCTACCATACTAAAGGGCGCTCATAAAAGGAGATAATAATCTTAATATACACCGCCTTAGAAACAAATATTTTTATTCTACATTATTCTGAAATGCTCGGGTTTACAAATAATTTGATAATACATAATTACATACTTTTAGTTCCAAACGCCTTAATGCTGTAAAGTGGCTCTCTACGGAATTCATTTCCCGACTTTACCACAGCGTCCACACTGGCTGTGGGATCCGCCCACTTCCAAATGTAAGATATACTGGGGTAAGAGCGACCACAAAGTGAAGCTAATCACTTACGTCCACACAGCCAGACGTTACGAATACGTGAAGCTAATCGTTCCGTACGTCATGGCGAAAAGCTAATAATGACAAGGAGCTTCAGAAGTAGTTAAATTACATCGCAGTCGAGGTGTACAGAAACCAGTTACCGTCTGAAAAAAAGGGGAAAGGGGAGGAGTGGCCAGGAGAGTGGAATAGAGGAAAGAAGAGAAAAGATAGGGAGAAGAGAAGAGAAGAGAAGAGAAGAGAAGAGAAGA
>Ga0123355_10014017_pt1 | contig 12504 bp, 6 predicted proteins | sample TergutEmb28metaG_3_FD_89872 | JGI IMG/M metagenome (GOLD analysis project Ga0123355, IMG submission 89872) | Embiratermes neotenicus P1 segment gut microbial communities from Petit-Saut dam, French Guiana - Emb289 P1 | ecosystem: Host-associated > Arthropoda: Insects > Digestive system > Gut ...
AGCCCTCCCGACTTAAATTTAGTAGTAACCGATTTCATGTTTGGTTTACATGTAAAATAACTACTGCCACCGGGTGACAACCCAACTGCAGTTAATAAATATTATTATTATTATTATTATACACCTCCATACTCCCCCATACGTGCTATATGCCCACGCCCTCCGCATTCCTCTCGATGTGATAACCCGAAAAATATTGAGTGAGCAGTACAATTCATTTATCTCTTGCATATGTAGTTTTCTCCACTCCCCCCTTACCTCATCCTCCTTTAACCTAAATATTTTCCTCAATACCCTGTTCTCACACACCCTCAGCCTAGGTTCCTCACTGAATGTGAGCGACCATGTTTCATACCCATACAAAACAACGGGCAAAATTATATTTCTGCATATCTTAATCTTTAAATTCTTAGATAGGTAACTGGAAGACAAGAGATTCTGCACCAAATGATAGCAGACATTCCCTGGCTTCAGTCTGCTCTTAATTTCTTCCTGAATATAGTTTTTATATTTTAAGTTTTTTTTTTCCAAAATATTTGAACTCTTCCACACTTTCAAACTGGCTACTATCAATCAATATATTGACTTCATCCTGCATTCTGTTCTGGAGACATGATCTTGTACTTAGTTTTATCAGTGTCCAACCTACTTAATAGTCACTACCAAAGATTCTGCATATTCTTTAGAATATTTACCCTTCCACCCTATATTGACACAATCTTTATAACAGAAAAGTGATATGTATCATTTAATATCAAGCAACACTGGTTTATCTGAACCCTCTTAATGGCATAATCTAAAGCAAAGTTGAAAAGCAATGGCATTAAAATATTGTGTCAAACGAATGCTTGCCTAACTGGGCACTGCTACTCCTTGAGCCCTTATATTATTACCATTATTATTATGGGCTTTTACACTTCTAGATTTCCCTCAACAGAATACGTTCTAATCAGGAGGTTTAAAATTGTATATGGTATTATACAAAACTCATTCAATTATTTATAATTTCGAATCATTTTAAATGTCATTCCTAAAGTTTTCCTAAAAGAAAACCAAAACTCCTGTCACTTCAGTTGCACCTGTATAATTATTGCTAACTGTTTAACTGTTTCGATAGTTTCAGCAGGTCTCTTCGTTCTCGGTAGAGAATGAGTGAGATTGTATTTTAATATTTGTGTTTCCATAGTTGTGTTGTTGTCGTTACCTTTATCACTGAAATGTGCTATGCACGTTGCTGTCATGTTGCCTTACAGGTCTTGTTGAGCAGCACCAGTCAAATTGACAAAGGCTACGCCTACAGGTTCTTGGGGCCGTGGCTTGGCTCCGGTTTGCTGACCAGCACAGGTACGGTGACTGAACAGCATTTTGCTAATATTAGGAAGATATAAGTATAACATTCTGCTACTGGTAGTAAGGTGACTGAAACACATTCTGCTACTATTAATAGGGTGATTAAACAATATTCTGCTGCAGTTAGCAAGGAGACGCAACAACATTCTGCCACTGTTAATTGGGTGATTAAAACAATTCTGCTACTGTCGGTAAGGATTCACATTCATCTACTATTAATAAGGTGATTTTACCGTATTTTTCTAATGTTTGTAAGGTGGTTGAAACATATTCTACGACTGTCACTAACGAGATTGAACCATATTCTGGTACTGTTACTAAGTTGTATGAAGAAAATTCTGCTACAGTTAGTAAGGTAAATCAACATTGCAATTTTTCGTTTTTGCTGTACCTTTAGATAATCATATTTCACGACGCCGAAAGATTAAACGTTTATATTGCAGCTTACAATATAATACAGAGAGGAACATGTACATATCAGTCTGTTCTGAACCGTCCTATTAGATAAATTAGCCTACAAGGATTCAGAGCCCAGAAGAGTACTTTTGCATACAATTAGCTGTAATTATAACGTATTAAACTGCCAATTATCCTTGCTCTGCTAATTCAATTTCTTACCCTCCCCCACCCAAGATATTGTATCATACACAGATTGTCCTGTCGGAGTTTGTGCTGTTTTTGTTAACCATAATTGTACTGTAATTGCTCCATTTGATGATATTGCCTTAACATTGAGGGCGCAGTCACGGCTGGAGACTTTTACTGTTTCAGGAGTAATCAATTTTGCGTTACGATTTGTACTACATGAAATTATTTTCTAGCGACAAGTGGTATAAAACAATGTTAACTGTTCCCGCGCTTAAAAGGAAAGGCAAGTGGTTTAAAACGTAGGTAAGTGATGTTGAAATGGTGCTTAGCACCATCTGAAATTCTCTGGTTGTGTTCGATCTCCAGACCAGCTATGCAGCCATCATTTGATTCGTCGTTGTAAGAGGGAACAGTTTCCCCAGTAGCGAGGACAGAAACTGTTAATTTTATTGTAAAACAGAGTTCTGCCATTTGCTGTCCGGTTTGAACACAAGCAGTTTATATTGTTGTTCTGCAGGGCAGCACTGGGTAACTCACCGCAAGCTGCTTACTCCAGCTTTCCACTTCAAAATGCTGGAGAATTTTGTGGATGTGTTCAACAGAAATGGAAAGATTCTGGTGGAGAAGTTGTCCAGCCGTGTTAATGAGCCAGAGTTTGACGTCACTCCGTACATGACCCTATGTGCTTTGGACAACATGAGTGGTGAGTGTCGTGCCAGTGGGCTGTGTAGACGAAGGCTTAAATGCTTTCCTTCGTAGATTAACTCAGAATGCCAAAAGCACATAAAAGCGTAATTTTATGCAGGAACGCCGAGAGAGGGTTTCGATCTAGTTAAATACATTTACATGTCGTGCTGCAAGGGTAAACCGCCCATAAATCTGTTCGTGAAATAGGAAAATATGACTCTCAGCTTCAGAATGACTTGGGACTTGGTTAATTTGAAAGTCGACAAACAATGATAATGCCGAGCACGACCAAAACATATGCAACACAGAGGGTCTCCCAGCCTCAATCCGGACCGCTGGGCCCGGTAATTTGTACTTTCTACCGTCCATTTCCTCAGTGCCGAATTAGGAGTTGTTTTTGTTATTGAAGATATTTCTTCCAATTTCAAAATGCCGGAAACCCACGGTCTATGCTTAGTTTTGCCCAATGCCTCTCTCTGTTCCAGAGGCGGCGATGGGTGTCACTCTGAACGCACAGCATCACAGTGACTCGGAGTACGTTCAGGCTATCCACAGGTGAGAGATGTGAGTGTGTTGAGGTGAATACTGTGTGCTGCTGTTGGCTATATTGATATATTGGCAAGGCACGTGGAAGCCCAAAGCTGCCCAAGCAGCTGGCACCCTGTGGTTTACATCATCCCAACGGTTCAGCCAATCTCACAGCGACACAAGTTCACCAATTGCATCTAACGATTTAAAACGCCCAGTAGAACCGCAGTATTGCACGAACCGACTACAAGTACATTATACGTAAACTGGAAGTAGAAGCATTCCACTGCAGTTCATAAAATACACCATGTTTTTTTATTACTTGTGTTTTCAGAACTATCGATACAATTTGAACTGTTTTACCCAAACTTGCGTACAAACGGTCACTGTGTGAGTGACTGCCGTACCAAAATGTGTGGCAGAAAGGGGAAGGTTATTTTGTCATATACAGGACTGAGAACTGATTGTTCCACAGCCTACTATATTCTGATACAAATACATTTACAGCTGTTTGTATTATTACAGCAGCAACAAATACATCTAAATGACGCACAAAAAAGTTATTTTGTAGAGTTCTCATATGTTGTTTGATATTTAGAGAAACTCTCAGCCATGACAGTGAAACTGTAGGCAGAACACAAAACAATTACAAAATAAGAATTTTAATAATACAATATGGAACAAACGTAAAGCCAATGTGTAGTCACACTAGTAGAAAGCCATCCACGTGGGGAAGAATGTGACGTCACAGGCACGTGATGTAAATAAACATGGATGCGGGGTCAAGGACCTCTGGACGGGAAGTGTCATCACATGTAAACAAAGATGGGTTACGAACTTCCCTCCGACGTTCACGTGATATAAACAAATATGGCGGATGACTTAATTATGCCAGACAGTGTGGCGCCTTAACCATACTTTAACCTTTGGTATGTAAACAAATGACGTAGTATGTAAACAAAAGTAGCGGATAATCTAATTATCCCAGGAGGTGTGGCGTCTTAACATAACTTTAACACCTGATATGCAAAAAAATGACGGACCATGTAAACAAATATGGCTGATGGCTTAATTATGCCAGATTGTGTGATGTCGTAACCTAACTTTAACGTTTCGTATATAAACAAATATGGCTGTGATAACGTAATGTAAACAAATGACAGTATGTAAACAAATATGACTCATGACCTAATTATGCCACACAGTATAGCGCCGTGTAGGACCAGACAGCTTGGCGACCGCTACAATTTTGAATGAGCGCTAACCTAAGTTAAATTCCGCCATTTTGAATGGGCGCCATTTTTAAATATGTTCTAACCTAACTTTAAAATTTGTATTAGTGCTTTCCGCCATTTCGAATATGACTACCAGCGAGGCATTTTTAAAAATTTCTGCTAACTAACATTAAATTTGAATTGGCGCTTTCCGTCATTTTGAAAATGGCTGCCAACGCTACTTTTAAATTAATAATAACTTTAATACCCACTATTTTGCAATATAGCGGCCAGCGCGCCGAATTTAAATTAAAATACAACTTAAACTTTATATGATTTTGTATATTTGAATAGAGTTGACTGAAGCGGACTCATAATTGGAAGATTGTAGGGTCGAATCCTGCTGCTTTAACCATCTCTTTTGTAAAGGATCATATACCAAATATATTTGTAATAAGGAAAATAAACATACACAATTTTCAATTTATAAACATATACACAATGCAAGTCATCCATTCTTATTTCAGTTTGTACAATTACATTGATTAATGAGCAGGGTGTGATTTGGTACCCGACAGAATGTTGCTTACGTTGTGGTTAGAAACGCGTAAATTTTGAAACACGCAATTTGTTTTTACACCTACAGTTTGACTACGCAGTAAGTAAACTTTGTAACCTATTAACACATTGTGATTTTAAACTTGCACGCCCGTCTTTCCCACATAATTTACGTCACCGAGGATCCCTATACATGCTGAGAGAACTTTTACTACAGAACAGTATTTTGGTACGAAATAGTTCTTTTGGAGGGTGTCGGGAACAGAATCTGGTGTTCAGCCTGCATTAGGCTAACTGCCGCAGCCCATCTAAATCGATTACAAACACAGCAAATCTGCACTTATGCTTTGACGCCAGTACTTCATTACTGATATATATCACAGTTTATTGATGCACACAATACCTAGGTTAGTGACGATAAGCGCATTGCTTTTAACAACCTTTGCGCAAATATTAGTTCGGATGGTAGTTTTGGAAGTTGTATTGCTTCAAACCATATTGTAACTGTTTCACCACCAAACGTTAGCTGAAAATGATTTTCCGAACCCAACTTAAAATTGTGTTCTGTAAACAACTTCAAAGTGCACACTTTATCGGCAATACATTTTAAATATAATCTGCGTAATTTAACTTTATACTACACAACACGTAGAAATGGATTTCATTCACAGAGTTCAGAATACCGGCCACATAGCTCGGGTAAAAACCAAATGAACCACAACATTTTATCACTGTTCATGGTCTAACAATATCATTCACGAGCCATAACCACTTTGTGTTTTGAACTTAAAATGAATCGTACCAAACGCCTACGATATTATTCAATCTTCACATAAGCGACCAATGCTTGAGTTCGGAAGGAACGAAACATCACAGAAGTTTAGAAAATCCATTGTTTGTAAATTTTACGACCGACTACAGTGAGGTTTGTAGGTAATCTGCGTCAAGGTAAGAAGGTTAGAATATGCACACTGACACTCTTACCTGGTATAACTCTATTAGAAATTGGAACGGCTGTAGAAAACTACACTCGCTGTATATTACTCTGTTCGACGAGCAGAACACTTTAAATATTTGAATAGGCGCTTTCTGCCGTTTTCAATATAGCTGCCGACGCGCTATTTAAATTTGTGTTAACCTGAGTTTAAATATGAATTGGCGCTTTCCGCCCTTTTACAATGTGGCTACTGGCGTCGCATTTTAAAAATTAAAACCGAAGTTTAATATCCGCCATTTTACAATATGCTGCCAGCGCGGTATTTGAATTAAAAGCTAACTTAAACTTTATATGACTTTGTATATTGGAAAGAGTCAGCTGAACGGTACGATTCTATGTTTGAATCTTCCTGCTTTAACCTGCTTTAACCATCTCTTTAAGTTTCCTATCCCAGGTATATTGTAATAAGGAAATATAAATAAAGACACAATTTACAGCGTATATATATACAGTGTAGGGTAATTATTGTTACAATTAAAAATACAATTATTGTTTTATTGACAAATATACACAGTTTAGATTATTAAATTATCACACTTACAAGCATTTAGTCCCTAAAAACGTGTTTTTGTAATGCATATTACAAATTTTGAATTCTTTTGTAAGACCGGATAATATTTTAAGTTTTCTATTGCTTTCTTGTAACAGAAACGAATGGTTATTCGTCGTTACTGGGTCAGTAATTACCAACAAGTTCAATATAGTTTAGGCGTACCTCTCTGTTTATGTAGGCACTTGCCCAGTTTATCAGCCGCGACTAATCTTTTTACTTACATGCACTTAAGTGTTCTCACTCATGATTCGAATATACCGTACAGTACACTGACAGGGTATGTTGCGAGTTATCAAGTTCGTACGCTTTATTCTACGGTATATTTGTTTTGAACCTTAGCGGAATGAACCACTGTATTGTGTTTTAACACTGCAGGACCAGAAGGATTTCCAGTTTTCACTTCTGGTAGGAGTCGTGACCCAATGAGGATTTTATGGTTAGGACAATAAAATGACAATGAATTTCATGAATTCGAAACGGTTTACACGTAGTTGTGTTAACGAAACTTAATTTTTGTTTACTATAAAGGCCTAACACTATTTCAGAGGCTGCAGATTTTAAAGAAGGGGCTGCTTAAAACAAACTACACAGTACACTTTTGGGGTTTTTTAGAGCCAAAATCATAATACGTGCGAGGGTTCTTAGTAATGCAAACGCACTGCCCACAAAGCCGAGTAATTCCACCACCCATTTCAGCTCGGAAATGACGTACGTATACAATTTTATCGCTTGAGGTATGTATTGCTAGTACGATCATTGCATAATTTGCGCAATAATATTCAAAATAGACCATATGTAATGAGTTAAATCTATATTAGAACGCGGGCCGCATGGTTTAGTACTTTCTATGCAAACAACTCTGAGAGCTCTAACTTCTACTCTGTACCTGATGACATAATGAATCATTTTACCAGGTATGGAGCATTCGGGAACGAGTAAAAATCTAAACTGCATAAAGAAAAAGCAGGAGTGTGCTGTATTTGTAACAAAACAGAAATATCCGAGGACAACTTTCGAGGGCGGCAAGCGATGTATCTGGTGATTAAATCAGGGAGAGATACTAATTTACCGCCTATGTACAAGGCAAATTCACCGACAATTGCACAACAACGCCAACGTATGGAAAAGCCACAGCAAAACTTCAGAAATACGTCTCAGAACCCGCGATACTAGGTGAAAACTTATTGAGCCACTTAGCATTTCCAGCTTTAGCTTGTAAATCGTTATGCGCGTTTGTAAAACTGGTGCTACCCTCGAAATATTGTTTGTTAAGGGACGCCATTAACCTACAAATGTAAAGTTAATTATTTAAAAAGCAATTATATATTATTAATTACAATTATATTTCCCGTCTTTACTAACAAAAGTAATCAATTATTGCGCAGGATGGAGGCGTAAGAAAGGAGGCAATGCAGAAAGCACTAGCGTATAGCATCTGCCTGTGTTCGTGTGTGACAAATTAAAATGATTTTTAACTATGGCACTTAATTGAATACACCAGCTCAGTTGATACAAGAACCACAAACACAATATCACAAACTGTTACACAGGAATATAGACGCAGGTTATAGCATGTATCACAAAAACTGTATATATTGTAGAATATTTTCAGCAGACCAATGTAGGTTAATACATAAGAATATAGATGTAAAGACAACAGGTATCACAAACGCAGTATAAATTGTAGAATATTATAGCAGATCATTGTAGGTTATTACACCAGAATATAGATGTAGAAGACAGTAGGTATCACGAACGCAGTATAAACCGTAGAATATTTTAGCAGATTGGATTTATAATATAGAGACACGACTGATGCACACCACTTTCTTTGTCATCGAATGTTATAATAAAGTGAACAGAGATATCATCTTGCTAGAGGCTAGACGATTCAGCGATCTTTTTATGCGTCTAGATAGATCCTAGGATTCACCAAACTCTCTAAAATAGGTAACGGGTGAAGAGTTACCGAAACGCTGTAGACCACAACCTTTCTAATTCGGAGGTCGGGAAAGATATAGCTTTACTTCTACTGCCTTCTGGACCTTCACAACTTCTACACAACTTCCATATAAGTACATACACAGTACAACGAGTAACGCTAATTTAAATTGTTCGAAACGTAACTTAAACTTCTATAGCGATAGTTTAAGACTTTATATTCTAAAGATTTTGGGTTCAAATTTTGCCTTATCCTTATGTCCAAAACCTAACCTAATCTAACCTTATTTCCATAACCTAACCCAACCTAAATCCCAAAATTTCCGTTCGTAACCTAACCTAAGCTAACCTTATGTCCATAACCTAACCTATCATAACCTTATGTCCATTACCTTACCTAACATAAGTCCTCGAAACGTCCGTCCATAACCTAACCTAACTCGGTGTTAAATCGGTGTGACAAAATTCGAACCTAAAATCTTTCGAATATACGTTCTTAAACTGTCGTTATTGAATTTTGAATATGAAGGAAATGATGGAAAGCGGCAATTGAAATTTAATGTTTGTTAGCAGAATTTTTTAAAAATGCCGCGCTGGTAACCATATTCGAAATGGCTGAAAGCACTAATTCAAAATGTAAAGTTAGTGTAGCACAAATTTAAAAATGGCGGCCATTCAAAATGGCGGATTTTAAACTTAGGTTAGCGCTCATTCAAAATAGTAGCAGTCGACAAGCTGTCTGTTCCTACACTGCGCCATACTGTGTGGCATAATTAGGTCATCCGTCATATTTGTTTACATACTACGTCATTTGTTTACATCAGTGACCACCGTCATATTTGTTTATATATCAGATGTTAAAGTTAGGTTAAGGCGTCACTCTGTATGGCATTATTAGTTCATCCGTCATATGTGTTTAAATGTGACTTTATTTCTTTACATATCAGAGGTTCTAAATTAGGTTAAGGCGCCACACCTTATGGGATATTTATGTCATCCGCCATTTTTGTTTACATACCACGTCATTTGTTTACATACCGGAGGTTAAAGTTAGTTTAAGGCGCCACACTGTTTGGCATAATTAAGTCATCCACCATGTTCGTTTACATCACATATTTATTTACATGTTACGCCATTTGTGTACATATCAGAGGCTAAAGTAGGTTAAGGCGCCAAAATTTCTGGTATAATTAAGTCATCCGCCATGTTTGTTTACATACCAAAGGTTGAAGTTAGGTTAAGGCGCCACACTGGGATAATTAGGTCATCTGCCATCTTTGTTTATATACTACCTCATTTATACCAAAGGTTAAAGTTAGATTATGACGTCATACTATCTAGGATAACTAGTTCATACGCCACTTGTTTACATATCAGATGTTAAAGTTAGGCTAAGGCGCTGCACTGACATAATTAGGTCATCCGCCTTATTTGTTTACATCACGTGACCGCCGGAAGCAAGTTCGTCCGCCATCTTTGTTTACATGTGGTGTTACTTCCGGTCTAGAGCTCATAGACCCCACCATGGTTGTTTAGATCACGCGACTGTGGTGTCACTTCCTTCCCCAATTGGATGGGTTTCTGCTATACCGGATACTAAATATAAAGTAATAATAATATATATGTTAATCAGTTTATGTAAGTGGCTGTAAGGAAATGTGACTTACTTCGTCATATTTTAATCTGTGTATTTCCAGCAACTCATAGTCAATCGAGCACATCAACAGAGCAAATACAAGCGCCTGGACACCTTGTTTCATATTCAATAGCAAGTTAATGGGCACAATGAACTATTTCTCTATTGCTGGTTAAGATCTTTCTTGTATTTCCTTTGTTCGGTCTACCTTGTGTGAAATAATTTACGTACTTTACCACACGCCGTGGTCTTCCGTAAGTAAGTTCTGCGTTTTCAGGTGTTTGATTATTATTATTATTATTATTGTTATTTTTCAATTTGTTTCTCTCTTCTTGATAGCACATGTAGTAGGACAACACCTAAAACTTCGCTGGGCCGCTGAAGTATCGCTAATGACGTCAAGAATTGAACAGTAATGTGGAAGTGGAATCGGTTTTCCGTTATCGGTTACGAATACAATAGACCGATTCTTCCCGCAATATAACCTTTAAATACGTTTCAGTGTGGGACAGAAAACATCTGTGAAATAGAAAGAATTGTGTTCATAAGAACGATACTGCAGTGCAAATATCGGATTAGGTTTTGATGGTTTTGTATTAATTTTCATCTGTGAATTGAGGTTAGTGCATATAATTTGTAATATGTAGAGGTTATTGCCTCAAATTCCGTCATATTCCACCCATTACTAATCAACATAGTTGTGCTCATTACGTGAACAATTAGCCTGCTCATTGTAACTGCCAGCCTTAAGCTGCCCGTCTCTCGGTTACAATAATTCGTACACTCACGGATATGCGTGAATACTTCCTAATTAATGTAAGGAGGCATAGGAGCCGTTGTGTTTGATCGGTTTTATAATTACGTACCGTTACACTCTTCCCATTTATTTAGGTCTTACACACAATTATGAACACCTAAGATCTGACCAAGGTAAAGCCGTTGTTACTTGTGTGCCGCTGTGCTTGGCCCGCACTCTTCCCTCCATGAAGTCTAACATTCCTTTCCTCTTTCCTTTTTTCAAGACAACAGGCAGCGTTAACGACAGCCCGTATGAAAATATTTTTTGCAACAAATGAACGCCTGTTACAGCTGCCTACCGCTATAAATAGAAAGAGTATTTAATCCTTTAATGGATAGAGGTGTGCTAGACGTGGACCAAATCCAGTGTCCTGCTAGGCTTAAATGTAGTGAAAAATTAGAAGTCTGGAATGCAGAACATCTTCGCACATTCCAAAACTTTTAATACAGTAATTTTTAATTTCATTGAAACTAGTTGCTGGACTGGCAGGTTATCTTATAGGCTACGTAATTCCTAGGCCGAGGCTTGTACTATGGAATCAGGGCTGTAAATTTCATGATACATGATTTACGAACAAATGAAATATCTTTATTACAGCATGGGGGAGATCTTGTTCAAAAGGCTTGCGAAGCCGTGGTACCAATCTGAATTCGTATTCCGTTTGTCGCCACTCTTCAGACAACAGCAGAAGAATCTTGCCGTTCTGCACGGTTTCACACGGTCTATCATTCGAAAAAGGAAACAAGAGCTGCTGGTTCGATCGGAGCATAAGACTGGAGAAGAGAATAATGAAGTTTTAGGTGAGGAGTGTTAGACCGGGTGAATGAGCAGATATAGCGTTTTGACTTGAAGATAATATTTATAGTGTTGTGTACGTTTATAGGTGTGAAACGGCGACTGGCCTTCCTAGAGTTGATGCTTCAGGCGTCGCAAGAAAGTGCCTTACTTACAGACGAAGACATCCGAGAAGAAGTGGACACCTTCATGTTCGAGGTGATAAGACAGTAATATGGTACTGCCTGTCAGTATAGCCGACCTACTGTCAATCTGGCAATAATCAACACCAACTTGTTTCAGGGTCACGACACGACAACGTCTGCGCTGTCCTTTACGATGTGGTGTTTGTCCAAGTTCCAGGATGTTCAGGTGAGATATAGGCCTTCCAGTGTATTTCTAAATTTTTCGCCTTCCTCTAGTCACTGGGTTCTTTAGACAGGGGAATTTTAGATCTCAACTGGAGTTGCACTGAAATTGTTTGTAAGAACAGACACATTTGCTGCTAGCTTGTAAAATTAAGAAAAAACAGGTATTAACTCCTCAGCCCTAGCTGTTCAGAAGATAATTATGCACGTCTCTTTCCAGTTCTATCCGTTAAGTAGTACTCTTCTTCAGTGAGAAGGACAAACGCTCAAGTCTCATCACAGAAAATGATGAACAAATTTGGAAGAATGTTGGTAGGTCTTGAATGCCGAAGCTGAAATTTGTTTTGATTCGCCAAAGAACAGTCTCACATTTTACTTAAGTTTAAAAAAACAGTTTAGAATTTTCTAAGTGACCAATTCTGTTGCACCACAAATCAGCACATGACACACACTACAGTTCCATATAAATGCTGTGCCTGTTAACTGCAACATGTGAGCAGTACAAATATTC
>Ga0123355_10014020_pt1 | contig 12503 bp, 9 predicted proteins | sample TergutEmb28metaG_3_FD_89872 | JGI IMG/M metagenome (GOLD analysis project Ga0123355, IMG submission 89872) | Embiratermes neotenicus P1 segment gut microbial communities from Petit-Saut dam, French Guiana - Emb289 P1 | ecosystem: Host-associated > Arthropoda: Insects > Digestive system > Gut ...
AGCGAGACTCAGAAAAAGCCCTTTGGGGCATTGGCTTATTGCCGCCGTAGGCGGCATGTGCCGCTTTGCGGCACATTGAAAGCACGGGATAGCCGCTTTTTATAAGCCATTTATAGGTATATATACGAGGTGCTCTCAATGGCTTATAAAAAGCGGCTATCCCGTGCTTTCATAAGCCAATGCCCCAAAGGGCTTATTCTGAGTCTCGCCTTTACAAAAACTACACCATCCGCCCGGGATATGCATTTAATTCCAGCCCATCCCCTTTGCCACTAATAAAAGAAAAATACCCCCTGGCGGCAATCATAGCGGCGTTATCTGTACAATAAATCGGCTGAGGCATAAAAAGCGGAAGCCCCTTGGCCTCGCAAGCATCCTTCATCGCTGTGCGCAAGCCATAATTGCAAGCCACACCGCCAGCCAATGCAACTTGCCTATATCCCATCTCCTCGCAAGCGCGAAGGGTTTTATCCACCAATACATCCACCACAGCCTGTTGAAAAGACGCGGCAATATCCGCAAGACATGGGGCCTGTCCATGGCTTTCTCTGCCCTCTGCTTTCTGCCCTCTGTTCTCTGCTTTATTCACAACTTCTCGCGTAGCCGTTTTAAGCCCGCTAAAACTAAAATCAAATCCATCGACTTTGGCCCTTGGGAAGGCATACGCATCCCCACGCCCCGTCCGCGCCAGATTGTCAATCTCCGGCCCGCCAGGGTACGGAAGGCCCAATAACCGCGCCACTTTATCAAATGCCTCACCTGCGGCATCATCCCGTGTACTGCCCAAAACCCGATAGGCATTATAATCATCCACCGCCAAAATCACCGTATGCCCGCCGCTTACCACCAAGCACAAAAAAGGCGGCTCGAGGCCGCTGTCCAAATAATTAGCGCAAACATGCCCCTCTATGTGATGCACACCAACAAGGGGCTTTTTATTGGCATAAGCCAAGGCTTTGCCATAATTTAATCCCACCAGCAACGCACCGGCAAGGCCGGGGCCGTTGGCTACCGCATAGCCATCAATCTCTGACATTGTAAGCCCGGCGTCTTCCAATGCGCGGTCAACGATATATCTTATCACCTCTATATGCCGCCTTGCTGCCATCTCAGGCACCACCCCTCCAAAAGGGGCGTGGAGCTGAGTCTGTGATGCAATTACATTAGAAAGAACCCGCCGCCCACCTGCAACCACGGCGGCGGCGGTTTCGTCGCAGCTTGTTTCTATCCCAAGTACAATCACGATTTGGCCCTCTTTTCAGAGCGATACAGTATTAATAGCAATGCCCCAATGGTAACGGCAAAAATAATGGCAATGTTAAGCGCCGTTATTCCCGTACCTTGGTTTGCCGCCGTTAAATCCGCCAACCATCCAGTAATATAACCTCTTGCTACATACATTGCGTTAATTATTCCCGCAATCGCCGGGGATGAATCGGTTAAGGCGGTCAACCATTCCGGGTTAAAGGCAAACAGCAACCCAATCCCTAAGAAAATCGCCCCAAAGCCCCACAGTACCCGCAGGTACAAGGCCACAGGCTTTGAATAGGGCGGGAGCTTACGCACCTCACTCATTACGTTTTGGGCAAAATCTGCCGGTGGGGCACTGAGTTCGGCGTCTTCCAATACATCTAAGGCCATGTCGAAACCGATATAGTATTCTCGGCAAGTTTCGCAGACAAGAATATGCTTTGTTAAATCTCTTGCGCGTGTGGGTTGGATGGTTTTTTCCATATGCTCCATCATTGCCAATTGCGCTTGGTTGCAGTCCATGTTGTCCTCCAATCGCCCGTTGTGGGCTACTTCCATTCAAATATATGTTGTCATAAAAGGTTTATCTGAAAAATGTTGTTTTTTACGAGCCTGCCTCAATCAGGCCCTTTAACAGCTTACGTCCTCTAAAAATTCGATTCTTTACCTTTGAAAGGGGCTCGCCGGTTTTATCGGCAATTTCTTGATAGCTAAGGCCCTCTTGATGATATAAGACCACCGGGATTTTATACATATCCGGCAAATCTGCCACTATTTTATTTATACGTGCAGTTTGCTCCCGTTGCAAGTACACAGCCTCTGGGGAAGCAACAGCGCCGCCGCTAAAGCCTGTATCGGTCATATGGGCTTCCAGTGAAATGGTGTCCAGCTTCTTTTTGCGATGGTGGTCTATTACATGATTGCTGGTTATGCGCATAATCCAGGTGCTAAACCTAAATGCCGAGGTATAGGATTTCAGGTTCTTATACACTTTAAGAAACACGTCCTGGGCCAGGTCGCTGGCTTCGTCGTTATCTTTTGTCATGCGCAATATAATGGAATAAACCAGGTTTTTATAGCGGTTTACCAACTCGGTAAAGCACTCCTGGTCACCAGTTAAGCAAGCTTCGATTAACTCCATGTCGGTTCGGATGTCTTTTTCGGGCATGTGTCACTTCCTTTGCCGCTGGCAGGGGTTTTGCATTTCATTAAATACAATCTCTGCCTTTATTCGTCTTCATATTTTATCGTTTTGTACATACGGTCTTTGCCAATAACTGCGTTTGGGAAAATCCCTGTTGCATTTTTTGAATAATTATGCGGATCAGGCATTGCGGGGCTAAAATGTGTCAGCCATAGTTCTTTTACCTTTGCAGCTTTTGCCGCCGTTGCTGCTTCCCTAAAAGTCATATGCTTGCGGGCGATGGCTTTTTCCTGGCGTTCCTCATCGCCGTACAGCCCTTCGCAGATAAATAAATCCGCGTCTTTAGCGAAATGGGGAAGGGCGGGCACGGGGCGAGTATCTGTGCAAAATACCAGCTTCAAACCCTTACGAGGGGGGCCAAGCACCATGTCGCTTGAATATTCTTTTCCATTATATACGATGATTTCTTCGGTTTGGTTTTGCAAAGGACTCCACAAGTTTAATGGAATTTCTTGGGCTTTTGCGCGAGCTGGGTCAAATTTGCCCCGGCGCAATAACTCGAAGCTATACCCAAAGCAAGGGGTGCGGTGCCATAGGGGCAAGGCCTTGATTATAAACATGCCGTCTGTGTATGAATGAAAATAGTCCTGCTGGTTGGTTTCGCCAGGCTTAAAGGGGTGTAGCGGGCGGCTGGGCCATTCCGTAAACTCTAACTCAAAGGGCAGGTCTTGGGCGATTACGCACAGACTTTTAACTATATGAGCCATACCAGTTGGGCCGAATAGCCTTAACGGCTCTGTACGTTCGGCATTTGCCATTGTTAAAAGCAAGCCCGGAAGGCCGGAGATATGATCGCCGTGGAAATGGGTAAAGCATATTATGTCAATTTGCTTGAAGCCCCAGCCCAAAAGCCGCAAGCTAACTTGGGTGCCTTCTCCGCAATCTGTTAAAATCATTTTACCGTTTACCCGGCATAGCATGGAGGATAAAAAACGGCCCGGAAGGGGCATCATGCCGCCGGTACCTACTAGTGCTACGTCTATCATGGGGGGCTGGTTCATCCCTTTCTGGGGATTGTCCGTGTGTAAAACGGCGTAATCCTTGTGTTTAATATAGCATAGGATGGGATGTTGGTTCAAGGCGGGGTGTATGTATATGTTTGACAATTACTACAAACCGTCGTAATATATCCACAAAATTTTGAGGAGGGATTAATATGGGTAAAACCTCTCTGATGCTAGGATTGCTTTTCGTGCTTGCAGGATTGTTCGTCGCTTGTGGCAGCGAGGCAGAGGAAACCTACGAGCCATCGCCTACCTATGAAGCCGCAGAACCAATTGCAGAACAACCTCCCAGTGAAGAAATAGACTATGAGTCATCACCCAATGATGAAGCCGCAGAATCAAATATGGAACAATCCCTTGATGATATTGATGATATAGATGACGACATCAGCTATGAAGCAGAATTACCTCCATCAACCGGTAGGATTTTCCTTTACGGCGAAATGCATGGCTGCCCAATACACATGGAACGGCAGCTTGATATTTGGGGCGATTATTATCACAATTACGATATGCGCCATCTTTTTATTGAAGCGGCTTATTTCACCGCGCAATTTCTCAATATGTGGATGCAGGCCGATGACGATACGATATTATATGAAGTATTTAATGACTGGCGCGGCTCAGCGGCGCATTCTCAATATAACTTGGATTTCTACAAGACAATAAAAATTGATTTCCCCGAAACAATCTTCCATGGTACGGATGTAGGGCATCAAAGCACCACAACAGGCGCTCGCTTTTTAAATTATCTACGGCTAAATGGCATGGAAGACACTGACACATATCACCGTACTAACGAAAACATAGCGCAATACTGGAGTTTTAGGCGCGCAGGCTGGAGTCATGCCATTCGTTCATATTATAAGCCCTTAAACTTTATACGGGAATTTGATATGCTGGTTGACCAGGATGTTATGGCTATTCATGGGGGCGCCCATGTCCTTTTTGGCGACTTTGGAGATTATACTGATGTACCAACGATGGCAACAGTGTTACACGAGCGTTACGGCGATGCGTTACAAACTTTTGAAATGTGGCTCGAGATTCTGGAAATGCATGAAGAGATTCGAGTTGCAGGCTTGCTGCAAGAACCCCTTCGTATTGATACAATTACAGTAGCGGGGATAGATTTTGAAGCCTCTTGTTTCGGCATTGATGATACTGTTTTTAGAAATGCAGGAGGCCGCAGGATTGTAGGCCGCGAGTTTTGGCGGCTGGAAAATGCCTACGAGCATTTCAAAGATAAGCCTTTAAACAACGATGTGCTGCCTTTTAACAATTACCCAATGCATATAGAGGTCGGGCAAGTTTTTATTATGGATATACATTTCGATGACGGCACGGTAGAAAGGAATTTTTTCCGCTCCAGCGGCCTTTATTGGCACGACCTTCCCACTACTGAGGGTTTTCTTCCATACGATTAATGTTTCCATAAAAAAGGGTTGTCATGTTAATATATAGCTAATGCAATTGCGTCATTCCGGGTTTGAACCGGGATTCCTTAACTTTTGGCAAGGGGATTCCAGCTCAAGACCGGAATGACTGTAGCCTGAAATTGATTTCCGTAGGGCTGTGGGATGTCTGGGTCTGAATAAATCTGTATTTCTAAGTGCTTACTTATGGAAAGGCTCTTAATCTGCAATCTTTATCAGCCTTGGCGATAGAAGATACATAATCTCAAAGCCATTCAAATAACCATCCAAGAAAACATGATGATTTACCCATATATCTACAATAGTACCCTGTGGGATGTATTTCGCGTCAATGATATCACTGCTGCTATTTAGGGTTATTAAATTCGGGGACAGAGCAACAGCATGATAAAACCTATGCCACCACAAATAATTATCCCGTTCCCCATCGCTGTCGGCATACATGGGATTGAAAGCCCTTGTAAACCCCTCTGCCTCCCCAGTGTACTGCAACGGATATAGAAATTCCAATATTAAATATTCAGAATACTGATCCGACCATTCATATAAATAGGCCAATGCAGTAACCACCTCGGCTCGGAAAATATATAACCTGAGGTCATACATAATCATTTCTATAGGGTCAAGCTCTCTTTCAACGGTAAAATATACATATACGTTTTCACGTACGCCTATAGGTTGGGGCCAGATAAAATGTTGCAGTTCAAAAGAAATACGAAACTCTCCAATCGGAAGCGGGCTATCCCAGCTAATGGCACTGGGCGAATTTTCATAACCATCGGCACGGACTGAGATAAAGCCCATGGCATGGATGCCTGTGTCTGCCCAACTACCATCTATGTCTTGTTGCAAGTTGAAGTACGGGGATGAATTCGCTGTTCCCCTTGAAAAAAGAGGGATGCCATAGACAGAGATATAAAGGGGGTGGACATATTCAACTATTAGGTCGGCTAATGGTATTTGCGGGACATGTATGTCTGGGTATTCTTGAATGAAGTCATCGGTTTGGGCATCAAGTACGTTTTCAATATCTTCTATCTCGGGTTCGGCATAGATGTTTTCACTCACAGGTTTTGCATCGGTATTTATGATTGAATACTCGCTGTCCCTTTCGTAGCAGAGCATGGATTGAGATCCGCAAGCTGCCAAAAATAGAAAGACTGCTAATATGAGTGATAGCACAAGGAATCTAAATGCACTCTTTTTCATGTCCGCCTCCATATCATTCTATAGGGAACATATTTGTCACCAACCGAGTATGAAAATAGATTGACTTTCGTAATTATAGCTGCAGCGAAACCGCTGCGATCGTCATTAGAGTTGTAACGCTATTTTGTAACGCTGTTACAAAAAAACTGTAACGCAAAACGGTAACACCAAAAAGGGTTATTCGTTACAACTCTAGTGACGGGTGCCATGTTGCAAACGCTAATGCGAAAATATTTTACTTATGATAATCCTGCAAACTCCGAACAGGCGCAGGCTCTTCCCGCCAAGCCGCAATAGCATCAATAGCCGTCTTAACCGATTCAACGGTAGTATACATAGGTATAGATTTCCTAACCGCCGCCCGCCGGATATTTGGTCCCATATTATCTGTATCCCGCCTGCGCGTGTTTACCACAACATTTACGGTGCCATCCATTATTAAATCCGCAATAGGCTTCTCGCCGTCAATCAACGGGGCAACGGGCTGGCATTCTATACCCAATTCTATCATTTTTGCATAGGTGCTTTGGGTTGCCATTAGCTTAAAACCTAAAGCTATAAACGCATTGGCAATACCCGGCAGCTCATTATATAAATTTTCTGAAATAGAGAGCAGCACAGTTCCCGTATCAGGCAAACGATGCTTCCCGCCTTCCTGGGAAAGGAAAAACGCCCGGTGGAAATTATCCGATAACCCCAGCACCTCCCCGGTAGAGCGCATTTCCGGCCCAAGCACCGGGTCCACCTCGTGGAACATATTAAAGGGGAAGATTGCTTCCTTTACGCCAAAGATGTTGAGCTTGCGAGGCTTTTGGCTTAGAAGGGTCGAGGTGTCTTGCCCTTCTTTGGCCTTAATCATTACCTCTGTTGCCAGCTTTGCCATTTGGATATCGCAAACCTTAGACACCAGCGGCACCGTGCGAGATGCCCTTGGGTTGGCTTCCAATACATAAACAATACCGTTTTCTTGATCAATTGCATATTGGATATTCATCAGCCCCACGACTTTTAACTCTTGGGCTATTTTTTTTGTATAGTCCCGGATTATCATCTGATGAACTTCACGTATAAACTTAGGCGGGATGCTACATGCACTGTCCCCAGAGTGAACCCCTGTTGATTCTATATGCTCTATGATGGCAGGCACCAGTACATTTGTACCGTCAGAGATAGCGTCGGCTTCACATTCCAAGGCTTGCTGCAAAAAGCGGTCGATTAAAATCGGCGGCATGTCCGGGCCGGATTCTGTTATGGCCTTTTCCATATAAGCCCCAAGGCGTTCTGGGTCGTGGACAACTTCCATCCCGCGCCCCCCCAGTACATAGGAAGGCCGCACAATCACCGGATACCCAATGTCTCTTGCGACGTTTAAGGCCTCGGATACGGTTTTTGCCATACCGCTTTCCGGCATTGGGATGTTTAATTTTTTCATCATGCCCCTAAATAAATCCCTGTCCTCTGCCATGGCGATAATCTTGGGCTGGGTGCCTAAAATCGGAACGCCCAGGATTTTTAACTCCTCAGCGATATTGAGCGGGGTCTGTCCGCCAAATTGTACAACCACGCCGGAGGGCTGCTCGTGGCGGTAGATTGCCATTACATCCTCTACGGTCAAAGGCTCGAAATAAAGGCGGTCGGCGGTGTCATAGTCTGTTGACACTGTCTCCGGGTTGCAGTTAATCATAACGGTTTCATAGCCCAGAGCCCGCAGAGAGTAAGTGGCGTGGACGCAGCAATAATCAAATTCTATCCCTTGGCCTATACGGTTTGGCCCGCCGCCCAAAATCATGATTTTTTTCTTGGAAGGAATCAACGTCTGCTGGGTTTTGCCCAGATAGGTTGAGTAATAGTAGAATGCGTCGTCGGCACCGCTTACCTGGATAGAATCGAAGCTCTTATAAATCCCAAGGGCAGCCCGGCGGCTTGCAATTGTCGGCTCTTCAACTTGCAACAGTTTGGCAATATATTTATCGGCAAAACCGTCTTTTTTGGCACGGATTAATGTGGCATCGGGGAGGGGCTTGCCCCGGTGGGATATTATTTCTTCTTCCAAGTCAAGCATTTCCTTGAGATGGTTTAGGAAGAATGGTTTGATACTGGTGTGCTTATGCATCTCGTCTACGGTAACGCCTTTGCGCAAGGCTTCGTAAACAATAAACAGCCGTTCGCTGCTGGGGCGTTCCAGCATTTTCATGAGCTCTTCTTTGCTTAGCTCGTTAAAATTGCTGGCAAATCCCAAGCCGTATCTGCCGTTTTCCAATGAGCGTATAGATTTTTGCAAGGACTCTTTAAAGCTTTTACCAATACTCATTGATTCACCAACGGCCTTCATTTGAGTGCCGAGGATATCTGTGGCTTCGGAGAATTTCTCAAAGGCAAAACGAGGGAATTTTACTACAACGTAATCACCGGGAGGGGTGTATTTGTCCAGGGTGCCCTCTTTCCAATATGGGAGTTCGTTTAAGTTAAAGCCTGCGGCAAGCATTGCCGCAACCCGGGCGATAGGGAAGCCCGTTGCCTTGGACGCCAGCGCCGAGGAGCGAGAGGTGCGAGGGTTGATTTCTATAATAATAATGCGATCCTGCTTTGCGTTATATGCAAACTGGCAATTGCAGCCGCCAATTACGCCAACACCGGCAACGACCTTGTAAGCGGCTTCTTGCAGGCGTTTTTGTACGCTTTCCGGCACATCCAGCATAGGCGCTACACAAATGGAGTCCCCGGTGTGTACCCCCATTGGATCAAGGTTTTCAATAAAGCAGGCGGTTATCATGTGTCCGCTGTAGTCCCGGACAATTTCAAGCTCCAATTCTTCCCAGCCCAGGATGCTTTCTTCTATTAGGACTTGGTTTATCAGGCTGCGGTCGATGCCTCTTGCGGCTACAACCCGCAGTTCTTCTTCGTTGTAACAGATGCCGCCCCCGGCGCCGCCCATGGTATAAGCGGGGCGCACAACGCAGGGATAGCCAACTTCTTTAGCGATTTCTACTGCGCCTTCCACGGTGTACGTTTCGGCAGATTTCGCCATTTCTACACCCAGGTCTGCCATCATTTGCTTAAAGATGATTCTGTCTTCGCCCCGCTCGATTGCGGCTAGGTTTATGCCTATGACTTCCACGTTGTATTTTTTCAGGATTCCGGCTTTGTCCAGCTCAAAGGCCAGGTTAAGGGCTGTTTGACCGCCGCAGTTGGGGAGAAGGGCGTCGGGGCGCTCTTTTTTGATTATTTTTTCGATGCGATTTGTATTCAAGGGTTCGATATATGTGATGTGGGCTATGTCCGGGTCTGTCATGATTGTGGCTGGGTTAGAGTTTACCAGCACGATTTCGTAGCCCAGGGATTTAAGGGCTTGGCAAGCTTGTGTGCCGGAGTAATCAAACTCGCAGGCTTGTCCTATAACTATCGGGCCAGAGCCGATAATTAGGATTTTTTTGATGTCTGTTCTTTTTGGCATGGGGTGTCCTTTCTTGGGTGGGTTATACTCTCTTGGAAACAACCCCCGGCCCTTTGGGCCACCCCCTTCTAAAGAAGGGGGCTCCCCTGGCCCCCTTCCTTGGAAGGGGGTGGCCCAAAGGGCCGGGGGTTGTGTTTGCAAGCGCAAATGGTTCTATGTCACTGCATTAATAAAACCATAACCGCCTTCTGGGCATGAAGGCGGTTCTCCGCTTCGTCAAAAATTACATTTGCGTGTGCCTCGAATACTTCTGCCGTAATTTCTTCGCCGCGATGGGCAGGCAGGCAGTGCAGCACTATTGCGTCTTGTTTGGCTTTTGCCATTAACACGGCATTTATTTGATAGTCGGCAAAGGTTTTCATGCGGGCCTTTGCTTCCTCTTCTTGTCCCATGCTGGCCCAAACGTCTGTAACCAGCACATCGGCATTGATTGCGGCCTGGGCTGGGTCTTGTACCAACTCGAAGGCATTTTCATAGTCTTTGGCAAATACCAGAACATCTGGATGCGGCTCGTGGCCTATTGGCACAGCAACGGATACCTTCATCCCTGTGGTTAGGCAGCCAACAATAAGCGAATTGCAGACATTGTTTCCGTCTCCGATATAAGCCAGTTTTAACCCATCCAACTGGCCTTTGTGCTCCCGGATGGTCATCAAATCCGCAAGTATCTGGCATGGATGGTCGTAATCCGTAAGGCCATTTATTACCGGGATGCCGGACCATTTTGCCAATTCCTCCACATCAGATTGGGCAAAGGTACGTATCATTATCCCGTTTACATATCTCCCCAGCACACGTGCCGTATCCTCTATAGGCTCGCCCCGGCCCATCTGCAAATCCCCAGAGGATAAAAAAAGCGCCTGCCCGCCTAGTTGGTACATTCCGGTCTCAAATGAGACTCTAGTGCGGGTGGACGCTTTTTGAAATATCATAGCCAAGGTCTTGCCTTTTAGTGGCTGAGCTGACTTGCCTTGCTTTAATTCGGATTTTAATTGGTCTGCCAAGTCTAAGATTTTTATTATATCCGGCTTGGTCAGGTCGCTCATTTTGGTAAGGTGCTTTGTCATTACAAACCTCCCGCTGATAAATATGCAGATATCATGCATAAATATTCATTGCCATGGCCCTTGCCCATACACGAATAACCCTGCAAACAAGCGCAACCCAGCAATTGCTTTAATAATCTACACTCAGCACATTATGCATAATTTTTAGCCCGGCGTCAATATCATTTTGCTCTATTATTAGCGGAGGGAGCAACCTAAGTATATCCAAACCCGCCGTAAGGGCAGCAAGGCCCGCTTCCAGCAACTTTGCGTTTATTGCAGCGGGGGAGTGGTTTTTTATTTTAATCCCAATCATCAGGCCCCGGCCTCGTATTTCCTCTACGATGGGCAGATTCATCTCTTTAATTTTTGCACGGATATAATCGCCTTTTTTGCTTACATGAGGCAAAATCGGATTGAGAACGTCCAAGGTTGCAAGGGCTGCCGCGCAGCAAATAGGGTTGCCGCCGTATGTTGTGGCATGATCCCCCGGGCCTAAAGTCGAGCGCAGTTTATCCGTTACCATAAACCCGCCTAAAGGCAAACCACTTGCAATGCCTTTTGCAAAGCTTAGCCCGTCCGGTCTAATGTCAAAATGTTGATAACCAAACCATTTCCCCGTTCTTCCAATACCTGTTTGGACTTCATCTATCAAAAGCAGCCAGTCCCGTTTGTGGCATATTTCCGCGACGGCTTGCACATAGTTCGAATCTAGAGGCATAACGCCGCCTTCGCCTTGAATAGGCTCGATAAGCAAAGCGCAAACATCATCGCCCTGGCTTTCCAGCGCATGAACATCACCAGGAGAAACATACCGAAAACCCGGCGTAAACGGGTGAAAGTGATTGTGAAACTTATCCTGCCCAGTGGCGGCTAAGGTAGTAATGGTGCGCCCGTGGAAAGAGCCTTCCAGTGTTATAATCGTAGCGCGGCCTTCGCCATATTTGTCGCGGCTGTATTTTCGGGCTATTTTTATCAGGCCTTCGTTGGCCTCCGCACCAGAGTTGGCGAAGAAGACACCGGTCATTTCTGGCGAAAGCCCATTTAATCGCCGCGCCAACTCCGCAGCCGGTGCTGTATAAAAAAGATTGGATACATGCGCGAGATTTTGAACTTGGTCATTAACAGCCTTCACCCAAACCGGATGAGCGTGGCCTATAGATGTTACCCCAATACCAGACATGAAGTCGATATATTCTTTGCCGTCGGCATCCCAAAGGCGGCAACCGCAGCCTCGGACAAAAGCAACAGGCAATCGACCGTACGTTTTAAGAATAAATTGGTCGGACAATTCTTTAAGATATTGATTGGTCATCTTGACCCTCCTTTGGTGGTATGATGTTATTGTAACAATGTATCGTTTTTTATATTTTTAATCAACTTTCAGATAAAAAGCAAATTAATTCGTATGTGGCCTTGTAATGCAAATTTTATGCTAAAATAAGTACAAACCATAATACTCAGCAAAGCCACCCATGCCAACAAAATTCTTACTTCTAACCTCTGCCTCTAACCAAAGGAGCCATCGATGGGACTACTAAAAAAGAAAAAAGCTGCCATAGAAAAAGCCAAAATAGATAAAACCCACGAGATAGTGTGCTTTTATTGTTTCCGCAATTTTAATCATGACAAGGTGCTTTTTCGGGCCGTATCTGCAATCGAAGCAGAAGGCTATCATACAGCAATAGATAACCCGTTGGAAGATTATCGGGCTCGTTTTTATTTGCCAGCCATGGGAGAACTGCCCGCAGCCCTTAACCCAGAGGATTTTAGCGAGGCAAGTAAAGGCTATTTACGCGGGATTCTTTCTTCTTTGCGGTATGAAATCAGTAATATCGCAACCAAGCGCCTCTGCCCTTTTTGCCATAACGACATACCCGCAAGTGCCGGGTTTGCCCC
>Ga0123355_10014021_pt1 | contig 12502 bp, 13 predicted proteins | sample TergutEmb28metaG_3_FD_89872 | JGI IMG/M metagenome (GOLD analysis project Ga0123355, IMG submission 89872) | Embiratermes neotenicus P1 segment gut microbial communities from Petit-Saut dam, French Guiana - Emb289 P1 | ecosystem: Host-associated > Arthropoda: Insects > Digestive system > Gut ...
TAACTTCATCATGTACTTATACAGACTCCCTGAGGATGGTCTATGTTGACCGAAACATGTTGGAGATTTTAACAGTAATATAATATCTTTTAGTGTATTTTAATAATAAAACATTGTGCAATATGCTGGTTATTCAAAATAATATTTTTAAACATTTATTTTACTGTAAGTTGTCGGTAACTTCTGTGAAACATAATTTGACCATAGGAATGGTTTGAATATATATATTTCCATTTTTATGCTTAACCATTAAATTCTGCTTAATGCTGTTGTTGTTGTGCATAACGTTGTTTGTGAATAGAGCCAACATTTTGAGGTGCTGTATGGAATACAGGCATGAAGGGAGGCGCATGTAGTCTCCTATTACTTTTTAAAGCTGAAGAATTCGCTCTTCGTCAGTATGTGGAGTTAAGCTGAGTATATTTATTGCTTGAACACAGGTACCCAACAGAACATGCTGTAACAGACTAACCGTGTATTTTGCCATGTAATTACCAGATCAGCTGAGGCATTTGTCCAGGTAACATGCAACCTGCTCATTTCCATTAGAGGAGATGTTCAGGGATAATCTTTGCATTCACTGATACATCACAGCTTTGAGCTCATCATCACATCAGAAGGGTTTTCCTTCACTGTTGCCCATGGTTCCGGAGCTAAAAAAGAAGAATTTTTTGTTCACTTCAAAATGCCAGTAAAGTAACAATTTTCCTGCAGGCTGCTGGGACTATATTGCCCATCCACTGCTCAGACTGTACCTTGCAAAGTTTTGACCTCTTTGAATGAATGAAGAAGTTAACACAGAAATGCTTGAGAGAAGATTACAAGATGAAAGCTGAGGTGTGCCAGTGGGTGCAAGTAATAAATGTATATGTATTCTCTCTAGGAATTGAACATGGTTTATTGGTGGGGCAGATGTCTTAATTGGTCTGGTTGTTATCTAGAGAAACAGACAGTCTCTCTGGTTGTTATCTCGATAAATATACAGTCTCTCTATTACTGAACTGTGAAATATGATTAATTTTTCTTCAGTTTCGTATACGAATAATTTTGGTGTGCTATCATTATTTATTGCAGACACCTATGGTGAAGACTCAGAAAATCATTGCAAATATGGGAGTAACTTTTACCAATGCTGTGAGTATAAGTCCTCCAGTTGAGCTGCAAGTCAGAATTTCATAATAACTGCGGCTTTAAATTCAAATATTTTTAGACTTTCTCCCTGAATTGATTGACACATGGCATGGTAGTTTGTGTTCAAAATATCTGTCAAAGTTACTGTGACTCATTTTATTTATCATACAAAGAGCATCTTGTTGCTATGTCATGTACTTCTGTTACTTATCAAGTTCCACCACCCAGGGACTTTCGAGTGTGACTGCTACTAGTAAATCTAATTTTCTTGTGTAAGGCATCTTGGTGTCTGTTGTTGTGATTATTTCCTTGTGTCCCTGTTTTGTTCTTTTTTTTTTTTGTTGGGAAGCACCTGACAGTTTTTAACAGGTTTGTCAACCAAAATGATCTAATAGACCTAAATTTCATTCCTAAATTCCTGGATGCCCGTTGTACTTTGACCTGTGGTCCCCAGGTGTTTGAAGCAAAATTTTCGCTGACCCTTTCTAGCAGAATTACACTCAATACACAATTCAAACAAGTGACATTTTAAAAGAGATTAAACTTTATCCACTGTTAATGATAACCAATACTTGACATCTGTTTGACATCTTCACATTCTTAGTAATTCACAGTGATAGTTGCTCTTCTGACAGTATGGAAAGCAGATGGTGGCGAAGAGTAGGTGAAACAGAACTTGATTATATTTCACATATACTGGTATGTAAATGGATGGAAGCTACAGTCTGCCATCCTTATTCAGTTAGAAAGTACTTAACATGGTGTCTGACACTGTTGCAGCCTTATACACGAATGAGAGGCAAAACCAAAACTGAATATATGTATCCTGGCATTTGGGTACTTGGTGGTGGTGTATTATGTTTTGTGATGAAATTTATTAGACCCACAGGGGCAGTTGCAGCATCTGACCTGGCAGCGCTACTCCTATTAAGTATTGATAAAGGTCTAAAAAGACAACCTCCTTTTTTCTTTCATACCTCTGTATTTCAGCGTAAACATCTGATTTGATATCATCACTGCGTAAGTTTGGTATTGTAATGATCATGTAAACTGTGGTGGAAACAGAAGCTTTGGTTAAATTGCTGTGAAGAATGAAAAAATGGAAGTAGCTGCTCATATTTGAGGTTTTGACATTGGCCCATGTGAACATTACAGCATTCTGGGATGTGATGCCATATAGTTTAGTACATGGGTACCACTGTTTGTGAGGTTCTTGTGGGCTTCATCCTCATTCGGTTTGTTGCTTTCCAGAAGACATATTTACACCATCTGCTGTATGCTTCAGTACAGCAGTAGAAGGATAAAAAATTATTTTCAAAATTAACATTACAAGGTTAAATGATGAACTGTACACTCCGGGACAGAAATGGAAGGATCTGTATTTCATTTCCCTAGTCTTGTATCAAGTACGAAATAACTTTAAAGACAACAGCTTTCACTGTTACGTAACATAAAAGAAATATATATTCTTCAAAATAAGTGTCATGTGAACAGTATTAGGCACTAATTTTACACACACATATTGTATGAAAGTAATTGTGATGATGTACATACACATTGTGTCATCACTACAATACTGCTTTAAAATATCACATTACTTGTAAGTGTTCAGACATGGATTGTGTTCCTTGTTCAATGTGACTAGCTGTATGAGACCCAGTATTGCATGACAGTTATTTTGATTTTTCTAGTGAAAATATGATGCTAATTGAAAATGGTGTGTGAAAATCTTTGGCACAGACCTGACTAATTTAAAATTTGTGTCTCATGTTTCTGCAGTTAACTGTGCAGATTTTCTAGATATAGGCAGCAATATTTCACATTACTTGTAGAGGTTTAATTACTCCCAAGCCGAGATTTATAGTTGTCCTCACAATTTATGCATTCAAATTTAGGGTCAACGCATTATTTTCTTAACATTACAGATACTGTGTGGAAGTAAGTTATATTGTGTCATGTAAAATTCATTCTTACTTGCAGTGCACCATAATTCAGGGTTATGGTCTTTTTTGATGTGGCACTGTAGAGTGTGGAAGATGGGTACATTTCAGAAGAACTTACTGCTTCTGTCTTGTAGGTGGAAGAATAACATGTAGTAAAAATTTGTATGGCTAAAGGAAAAACAGTACTGGCGTCAGGGCTTGTGGGTGAATCAGTATGAACCAGTGGTCTTGAAAGTAGACTGTTTTGTAGGAGCAGATGTGAAGGAGGAACCAAATTTTGAAGTTTGGGAGGAAGAATTATTCATTAAAGAGGAAAGAATAAGTACATAAACTGAAAGTAGACATAAATTGAAACAAAAGAATGAGATGTAGGGAGAATAAAGTGCAAAAAAAAGTAGGAAATGGGCTATAACCAAATGACTTTGTTTCATGAAAAATTAAGAAATATAGGAGGAAAGGATGAGGTTAAAGTGCAAAAGCAAAATAAAAATAGATAAAGGTACAATAAATAAGAGGAACATATGTATATGGAAGGGTGTAGAGGAAAACACAATTGGAGAAAACAAAGGAGGAAGACAAAAAAGGATGAAGGACCTGATAAAAGCAGATCATGGAGTAGAGCAGGGGTGTCCAACTTGCAGTCACATCTGTAAATGTATGTGTGTGTGTGTGCTGTAAAAAATTACACAACAATTTGGCTGTTAGTTGTACCACTCAGTTGCGATTTTTACACACGCTACCTGCAAACCAGCCCACAATAGCAGCTGTGGCTTGTTGCTTGAAAGGGTTGGACACGTCTGATTTAGTGGTTGTAGGCTATATTTAGCCACACTCAGTTTTAGAACCTTGTAGTTGACAGTATATAAAGTCCTGAGGTCAACCTTTGAAAAGGTAACAAATTTTAGAAATAAAGAAACTTTTAACAAAGACAATCAGGAATAACAGTTAAGTTTGTCACAGTTCGTCACTACTCCAATTTGTTGTCCCAGTCGGGCATCGATATTTAGTGGGCAATACCAGCACAATCATCACACATTCAATAACTCAGTGAGTGGTGGCTGCAGTGGTCCTTACTGGCAGCAGCATGTGGAGCCACAGGCATGGCCAGTCATGCTGCACCAAGCTGGCTACACCACTTTCTATGCCGGGAAATACCTCAATCAAGTAAGTGTTAGAACTTGTTTGCTTTTTATTTTTTTCTGGTACAATTAATCTTCCAATTAAGTAATGAGCCACAATGGACATAATCAGTTGCAGGCTACAGCTATGGTTTTCAGACTTGTGGAAGTTTGGATGATCCTCAGTATACATCTTTTCAGATTCCTATTATCTCATGAAATATTTGTATGTAGTAAGAAGTAAGTGCCTGAAAATGGGCTGAATGTCAAGACCTATACACCCTAAAATATAATAACAAGCCTATTAATTTAGACAGGTAAGTGAATACAGTACAGTTGTGATGTTTTGAAATGGAAGTGTTATAAAGTAATCATTGTAATTATCTGATTCCTCTATGTATCAACAAGAGTGATTTCAGGATTTTCTTCTTCTGGGATGACACTGTGTCAATTGGTAATCAGATCTCGGTGTTTAAGGGGCAACATAGTGTCCTCATTTTCAAGGGCCAAAACTTCCAAGAAAAAGTGGGACACTACATTATCTCAAAACATTTGAATCTACCTACCTGTCAACACAGCATGATATCCCAGAAGATTTGAATCTTGATCGACACTACTAAGAAAACCTCAAAATTTGCAAGGACGCGGTTGCACACTAGTTCTGATTTATTGTTTTTCATTAGTCTTTTGTAGTGGTGCAGTTGAGGTTTCAGTTCTTTGGAGTATGGTACTGTGTTATAGGGTGGTTGGTGCTCCATGGTTTAGAACCACCATGGTGTTTCAAAACATGAGGCATCAATCACCCTGTGACTCGACACCACACCCAAGAAGAATAGAGACCTTGTCTGTAGAATGTATACATTTTAAACTCTAAAACTTTGGATGGATTTTAATGAAATTTGGTATGAATGCTGTGCCATTGAAAGCCACCCAAAATTATTTTCTACTATCAGTACTAATAACATTGTAGATGCAGGAAGCTGTGAGTTGGGAACAGCACTTATGCTGCTTCCAAAAGTGGTACAGTAGTAATAGTAATCTTGGTAACAGTAGTACCCATTGTATGAATAGTAATGAGAGTATCACAATGATAATTGTTCTAGTTTTAAGAAGTGTATGTGCAGTCAGATGGATTATTTTGTAAGGGATCACATAGTGTGTGTGTTGTTCACCCAACATTGTTATTAAAAGTTATTATGTCTTGTGTGTAATCCGCAAGCTAAGGAATTGAATTGAAAGCTGTTTTTGTAATAAATGTTAACATGTTGATTAAAGGCGTTTGGAAATGGCAAAATCATGCAGAATGCCAAGGTGCAGAGATGTATATCAAATTCGTATGCACAGCAGTACAAATTACATCTTTCCAGCCTTTTTTGATATTGTAGTGACTCATACAATGGTATTATGATAATTTAGAACAACACAAATATAGAATTTTTCTAATATGTTCCATCATACATGCAATAATCTGGTCCATACAACAAATGCACTTTAGTGTTTATGATGTATTTTATTCACTATGTTCTCATCAACATGTTTCAGCTGCTATTATGGCCATCTTCAGGGTGATGTTATTATTAGAAGAATACCAAGGTACAAACGTGCTTAGCTGTTTCCCCATCCCTCCATAGAATTGTATAGTCTGTGCATAGTGATGCCTGATGCAGTACTGTGACTAAACAATTTTAACTCCTAAGATTTTAATAATTACCCATTTTTAGCCTATCTTTATATTAATTACATAATTTGAACTGAAATTATAATTTTAATTGTTATGGAGGGATGGTTACCAAAAGAGTATTATATATGAATTTTGAAACAAAAGGATTGAGAGGTAGACCAAAAAATAGTTGGCAAGATGAAGTGAAGGAGAAGAATAGTTGGTGGAGAAGGGTGGCAGGAAACGTATATGACAGAGAGGAATGGAAGAAGCTCCTGAGAACGGCAAAGAATCATCACATTCTGCACATGCCAGTGGAATGAATGAATGGAGTGATGGTGACACAGCTAACCACATTTTTACCTTTGTATTCTTGTAATAATAACCACCCAGAAGATGGCCATAATAGCAGCTGAAACATGTTGGTGAGAACATAGTGAATAAGATACATCATAAACATTGAATTGCATCTGTTGGTTATTTATATATTATGGACAAATGCTAGTGTTTGACAAGTGACGTCATATATGTGATGTGTCTTTTTATTTATTTATTTATTTTTTTTATATGTCAGTATGGATATAGGAAAACAGGAGGTGTAACTCATGTTCCTGCTGGCTGGGATTGGTGGATAGGCCTTGTTGGGAACTCGCGTTACTACAATTACACACTGTCAGTGAATGGAACAGCAGTATTTCACAGTGATGACTACCTCACTAATGTGATTGTTAAGTATTGCTTTTCATTCTTTAACATTTAAAAATGTGCGATTATTTAAGGGCCAAGATTTTGCAGTGGACCATTTTATTCAGAATCACGGGAGTGCCAAACTGAGTAGAATTTTAATCATATGTACTGCATTTTGCAGGTGATGGTATTAAAATTCAGCTTTGCCTTCATTAACACAAAGCCTAGAAGCACATAACAATCAGACAAACCATCAGCGGGGATGATACGCATTAAGAAAGCTTGGAAGATTTAAACATGTATTGATTCTTTTTGTTCATTTAATGTAATGCCCAAAGATGTATTTACTATTTAGAAATAATTATGTTTTGCCCATTTGAGTAGTTAATTTGTTTAATGACTTGTAGTAATAGTAGTAGTAGTGGTAGTAAGAATTGTTATCATTGTTGTTGTTGTTCAATCTATCAAGAAGAATGTACATAAAAAATGAAGGTAAAGTTGTCCCAATACATACAATGAAGGCTAATGGAGTAGGGGTAGTATAGTGCCACTGATTGTTGACCTTGGCAATAAATGGAGGTGATTGGTCAGCCTCATGCCTTGGCTGCTTGACCTCAGAGACAGAGCCCAAGTTACTCATTGAATAATAGCTTGGGTGGTCCCGAGAACTGGTCTGTGCATTTTTTTGCAAGAGCATATAGTAATCATTTTTTCAAATTCAGGATATAAAGCATAGCATATTTTTTGCCACTGCATAGTCAAATTCCTATTCAATACTCTCTTGTTTCTTGCTTAATAGCTGGAACTGCTGATATTTTGATAAGCATTTGATGGCTCAGTTGCATTACATAATGCTTTCATTCATTGTTCACAATAACTGTGCAAGAGGAGTAACAGAGAAAATTTTGTGAGTTGACAAATGTGAAAAGCTTCATTATTAGTGTAATTAATTGTATTCTCTGTCATACTAACAAGAGTAGCTAAAGAATATTGTTGTGATGCTCCTTGGTCTGTGTATGTGTGAACATAAACATATACATCCCATTCTTTAAATACAGTCCATAGACATACGTGTATAAATCAGTGGGTAAGACAGTCTGTAAACAATTGGGACACTGTGAAAGGAAATGTGTATTAAACTCAAAAAAGACCTATTGTTATAGACTTGATATTGCATACAGAAAAAACTGAGGATGTTGGTGTATCTGTAATGCTACAGGCTTATGTTCAGGAATTTTGTGCTTTTTAATCTTGGCCTATACAGCAGCTGAGGTTTTTGTGTTTATCTCAGCTCCACCAGGGAGATGCCAGGATAATACCTGATGAGGTCATTACTGCTTTCTTCCAAACTATTTGCAAAGTGTGAAGAAAGAATACCAACAAGATGCAACAATATAGATGATTTATTGTCAATTTCAGATGTTGATTATTGACTACAGTCTCGCATCAGGAGAAAAGACCACGTGTTACTGCATATGGAGTATATTTGCTGTAACAAGATGGGCATAAAAAATGCCCGAAACATGTCAAGACTGTAGTCAATAATCAACATTTGAAATTGACAATAAATCATCTATATTGTTGCATCTTGTTGGTATTCTTTCTTCACGCTTTGCTCACGATGCACTGTCACAGGAACATAAAGCTTCAAAATTATTTGCAGTTTGTCATTTACTACTCAAACTGTCATTAATGCTATATGATCTGAGATATGGGCAACATCTTTGAAAATAAACCCTGAAAAGAAGTGCTGTAAAGAATTATAACCACAATGCTGATGTGGTGCTAATTCTGCTGTCTAACAACCAGTGATTTCTTTTGAAGGAAGCATTTGGCCTGGAGTTTCTTCGTCAGCATCATGTGACTGAGAAGAATTTCTTAATGGTACTAGCCCCACCTGCACCTCATGCACCATTTACCCCAGCTCCTAAATATAAAGACCACTATAAAAGTGTGACAGCCATGAGAACACCAAATTTTAATGTACCTGTTTTCAGAGTAAGTATCATGTACTACTGGAACTGTACACATTCTGAAAACTGTCTGTCATAAGGATATTGTTTATTGGTTGACATGTATCTTTCGTAAGACAAAAACATTGCTGCAGTACAAAAAATCTATTAAGTAAATTGAAGTATAATGAGGCCTACATGGAATGGGGATTTTCTTGCACACCAGTTGGATTTCAACCTCTGTGTGTCATGTAGTGTGACATTCTCAAATCATTCAATGAATTCCTCATTACTTTAGAGACTCAGTACCATAAATTAGTGAAATGAAAGTAAAGGACTCCTTCATGCCAGGAGACACAATTTATGAACACAGCAGGCAACCCTACAAACAGTTTGAATATTTCATCAAAATGTGTGTGTATGCTATTTCTCTGCATGCAATGAAATGTAAAACCCCTTACACCGTTGTTGGAAAACTTGTAATACCCTCTGCAATAGAAATTTCTTCAACAATGTTTATGTTTGACAAAAAAAAATTGCTTCACAAATTAATTACTTGCTCTGACAATACTGTGCTAAGGAGAATTATATAAATGGCAGCAGATGTTACTAATAAAGCTGTAGAAACAATAATGCAGCAAAACAGTTTTTCCTGTGATTGGATGAATGTACAGACATTTCAACTGCAGTCCAATTAACAGTGTTTGTGCAAGTCCCAGATAATGTAGAAATTTTGGAATATGTTTTATGTTTTAAGTCTCCACAGGAAATTGCAACTAGAAGAGCAGTATTTCAGGTAATAATTTTTTCAGTGAACAGAAAGTCAAGTGGCAGTGATGTGAATCTGTATGTACAAATGGTACAACAATGATAACAGTTAGACTTCCATGCCTGCTGGTGTGGATGAGAAAAGAAAATAGTTTAGAACTTTCAATCAGTGTATCCATCACAGGGCCTGTTGTGGCTTGAAAGGAACTGAAGCCACTATTGTATGAAATCCTCACTGAGGCAGTGAATGTCATCAATTTTATGAAATCCAACCATTGAATACTAGTTGATTTCATCGATTTTTTGCAGAAATGAATTCTGAAACTATGCCATTCTGTTTCCTAGTGAACTTTGACCACAGTCATGAGGAGTGATGGGAAAAAGACTGTTTATACTTTAGCCATGAAGTTTATCTTTTTGTTATTTAATGTGACCCACTAGCATCACACTTTGAAGATGATGCTTGGGATTGTTGGCTTGCATGTCTGACACATGTATTAAGAGTTAGGTGACTTAACCTTAAATCTTACTTATTTTCCATGGAAGATGGTGTGTGTGTGTCTTTCATTGCAACTGCTCCTATGGCCCGAACAGTGAAAACTGAATATTCGACAGTATCTCCTACATTGATGGATTTGCTCAATGAAAATGATAACAAAGAACATCCTGCTGGAAGTCAATCCAACATTATGCAAGATTTGGAGAATCTATGGAGCAGTTTTTGTCCATACTTCTCGTTCCTGACAGAAGACCCAGTGGAAAGGAGTGAATTTTGTCACTATTCAGTACACGTACCTTTAAGCTAATACCACACATGATTTTAAAAAAAAAAATTGATTTGTTTGACAACAGACTGCTGGTTTTGGAACATTTACACAGTAAAGTCCCTCTCAGAATTCTGATGTGATATCAACTAGGAACATCCTTTCCTTGGACGAGGTTCAGTTGTAGCTTTGCTACCATTTGGATCAATAGACTTGAACAAAAGGTTTGTGTGCCATGGCAGTAATCATGACCAGACAGACAAACTGCCTGCATTTGGCATTGGACTTGATACTTGATGTCAGTACTGTACAAATGGGATTTGAGAAGCTGCTGTCATCCAAACAAGCTCATTTTTCTCACTAATGTGAAGGAGGTATGAAAATATTTGAGGTATATTTAATGTTCCTTATTTTATGTGATATTGTATTAGTATCTTAAAAGTGCTATGCAATGAATATTAACAGTACAAAATGTTAAATTAAAAATGTATAAATGGGGAAATTTGATGTTTCCACAGAGTGTTGTTGTTTCACAAGTTAGCAGGTTTGAAGACCTGGATCCGCAGTACATTATCTGTTATTAACATTTTAAATATATAGTGGTATGCATACATGTTTAGTTTGTGGTAGCGATACATGTATACGTTTTGTTTGTGATAGTTGTGTGTCAGAAAAAAGTTTAAAAACCACTGTAATAGATGACTGGACAGATAATGAAAATGTTCTCTGAAATTGAAGATTGTTTATTTTGTCATTGGTTTTTTCCCTATATATTACTGTAAAAAATGTGTTTGATTTTGAAATAATGTATATGCAGTATCATTGTGACTGTACATATACATGAGAATGAATACAGTCATCCATTCTGCAGTAACATTGTTGCCATTTGTTAATGATAATGGCTGCACCTGCACTTCATGCACCTTTTGGCCCAACTCTTAAGCAGAAAGACAGCTATAAAAATGTGACAGCTGTAAGAATGCTGTGTTGTGGGTTTTACACTTCCTTTTTTTCCAGGATAAACACTGGCTGCTTCAGATGCAACCATCACCACTTCCTGATTCTATACTACCAGAACTAGACAGAGTTTACAGACAAAGATGGGAAACTCTATTGTCAGTAGATGACCTGATAGAATCTGTGGTTATCAAACTTGAGTCACTAGGACTGCTTGACAAAACACATGTCATTGTGACTTCTGATCACGGGTTTCATGTAGGTAAGAAATATATTGTTTTATTCAGTGAAGTAAGTGGTAGCTGGTCACAGTGGAGTGTTTTATGAGACTGCAGTGAAATTTCTGATTAAGCTTTTATAATTTGAAGCATATTAGCATATGTTGATAAATTACATATTATTATGTTATGGGATACATGCTTTTAACATCTTCAAAAAATATAACTCTAATTTTATGGTACTAGTGTTGCAGCATTGTGACAACAATTTGTGCTTCACATCTACAAATGGTCCCATGTGTTTGTCTTGGCCTAGGACCAGCTAGATTACATCAAGATTTTTTTTTTAGCATCTTTCTGGGATCATCTTTGATAGTAATCTGCCCATTTAGTACTGTTTTGTTTCTGCATTGATAAAACAGGATTAAATAATCCAAGAAACAGTCATGGTTGGGCCCTTAATTGGCTTGCATCCAAGAGGGTGTCCCTTCACAGTACACAAAAGTTATATTCATTGCTGATCTCCTGTCTGAGTTACATTTGCAGCCTTTATTATTTACTTTGTTTACTTGCCACAACAGTAGTACAGCAGGAAATTAATATAAGATGTGAAGCTTTGTTATATAATTTTTTCTAATCCTTCAACAATGGAGGGTATTTAACAGGATCTGTGCTCTGGAGACAGAAAACGTTTAAATATTCTCTCCCAACAATGCAGTGCTCTAAATATGAAGAACTGCAAGGTTTAAAAGTATGAAAATTGATAATATATTCAGCAATACATATAAGATACATAAATATTTCGCATTTTAATTTTCTGCAGTTTGTCAATAAATGCAGTACTTTATCAAAGTTGGCATGAAATCAAATTAATACAGGATTTACAAGCAGAAACTTCACAGTTTATTCAGCAAATAGGTTGAAATTTTATTACACATTTTTCATATTTATTTCCTTCACCCATAACTGTCAAATGGAAAAATCTTCCCAGCAGAAACTCCAACCGGAAAAGGTAAAACATAATTCCAAGCATAATAACCTGGGTTGCAGCTGATAACAAGGGATCATTTACTTAACAAACTTCAGTTCTATGTTTTAGCTACTAGCACACATCACTTCCTTCGAAGAAAAGTTTGGAAGGAATAACAAACAATGTGGCAAAAGGAAGAGGGAACTTTCTTTGCATGGGACAATCCGATCCGTACCCCTCTAAGCTTATAAGTAATGCTTTAAACGGACATTCATGTATACGGGCACTTAGAGATGACTCTTACTTCTTAAACTAGTTGAGCTAAGCAAAGTTA
>Ga0123355_10014022_pt1 | contig 12501 bp, 10 predicted proteins | sample TergutEmb28metaG_3_FD_89872 | JGI IMG/M metagenome (GOLD analysis project Ga0123355, IMG submission 89872) | Embiratermes neotenicus P1 segment gut microbial communities from Petit-Saut dam, French Guiana - Emb289 P1 | ecosystem: Host-associated > Arthropoda: Insects > Digestive system > Gut ...
TCAAGTTTTTGGCAAAAACTGCAGCGTCTTCGAGGCTTGGGCGGCTTCTAAATTAAATGAGCCAGCAACCAAGAAGCGGTGACCTTTCTTGGCTACCGGCCCATTCGATCCTGAAGTGGATCGGAGGTGATAATCCCATGCTAGACCCGTGGCGCGAGATGTCAAGACTAATTCAGAGCTCGACGGGCCGAAAGCTCGCGGCGGCCGATTCCGCTTGCATCTAACCCTCCCGCTTCGACTAGGGCAGCCCTAATTCGTGGAAAGTGTAAGCATCAGGTGCGAAGAAGCACCTACAGCTTTGGAATCAAATCACTTACAACCATCGCGAGAATCTGGATCGATGGCCGCAACCCCTCAAGGAGAGGTGGCCGGCTCTGGCGCCCGCGAGCAGTCCTTTTTGAGAATTTCCCGAGGAAGCCCGGTAGGACACCGATCGTCTCGGAACCCCGTTGAGCGCCGGCTGTTCCGCTGCGCTCGACCGGTATGAGAACGGACCGAGAGGCAAAGCTCGACTCGAGATCGAGTGTTGCTCGCCAGAGTTCCCCGCCGTATCGGAAGGTGCGTATTACACAAGTATTACAGGGTGCTTCGCTCTTCGCTGATAGCTTACCGGTAGAGCCAGCAATCACTGAAACGGGAGAAGCAAGTTGCAGATCGAAGCCCTTGAACGTACTCGTAGCGACAACGGAATCAATTGGGTTACCGCAGGAGTTATGGCGGGCTTTCATGTGGGCGCCGTGGCGGCGTTGTGGTTCTTCACCTGGAAGGCCTTCCTGGTCGCGGTTTTTTTATGGTGGGTTGCCGGCAGCCTCGGCATCGGGATGGGCTACCACCGCCTGCTCACGCATCGCGGCTATAAGACCTCGAAGTGGGTCGAATATTTCCTGACGATTTGCGGAACTCTGGCGCTTGAAGGAGGGCCGATCTTCTGGGTTGCGACCCACCGCATCCACCATCAGTTTTCCGACAAAGACGGCGACCCGCACACGCCGCTCGATGGCAAATGGTGGGCGCATATGGGATGGATCCTCATGGGCAAGAGCCTGCATCAGGACACCCGGACGCTCTCCCGCTATGTTCCCGATCTCGCGAAATCGCGATTCCACGTCTGGATTACCCGATACCACTACCTTTCTGTTATCGCGGCAGCGGTGATTCTAGTGGCGGTCGGCGGACTGCCGTTTCTCCTGTGGGGAATGTTCCTGCGAACCGTTGTCGGCCTGCACTGCACCTGGCTGGTGAATTCCGCGACCCATAGCTGGGGCTCGCGCCGTTTTTCGACCCGCGACCAGTCGACCAACAACTGGCTGGTTGCCATGATCACCTTTGGCGAAGGCTGGCACAACAATCATCACGCGCACCCGGTTTCGGCGCGGCATGGGCTCAAGTGGTATGAGTTTGATTTGAACTGGTACGGAATCTGGATTCTGAAAAAACTTGGCCTGGCGTGGCAGGTTTACCGCGTGAAACTCTCCGAGTTGCGGGACGAGCGCCGGCAGGCGGTTCGGGAAATGCCGCCTGAGCCGGTCCATGTTCCCCTCGACGCCCATGCAGGCGCCGATTAGCAGTTCCGCCCTCCGGTCGCGTTTGCGTCCTTAGACGGCTACGTTTTTCCGCAACGACTGCACCGCCTCTCCTTCGGTGTCATAGACATCGAAGACGGTGAGCAGCTTTGTAACCTGCAGCACGTCCCCCACTCTGCGGGTCAGGTTCGCCAGCTTGATCGAGGCCCCGGCATTCTGCGCGGTCGTATAGAGGGCAACCAGCGTTCCCAGGCCGCCGCTGTCGATATAAGTCGCTTCCGCGAGGTTCAGCACGATCCGGCGGCTGCCTGCGGCGAGCAAGGCCTTGATGCGGTCGCGCAGTTCCGAACTTTCCTCCCCAAAGACAATCCGTCCGGCGCAGTCCACCACGATGATTCCATCGTCGAGCGTCCGGGTATTCAGCTTCAATTGCATGGAAGGCTCCTCAGTTGTGACAAGGAAGAGTATCGCCAAAGCGCTCGTCAGGCAAGCCGTTTGTGGACAGCCGGTTGCCGACACTCTGCTCCTGCGGTGAGGTCGGGTGATTCATCACGTATAATCGGCTCATCTCGTTTCCATGAGCTATCAGGTTCTCGCCAGGAAGTACCGCCCGCAGAAATTTTCTGATGTGATCGGGCAGGAACATGTCACCCGAACGCTGAAGAACGCCATCGAGCAGGGAAGGATTGCGCATGGCTACATCTTCAGCGGTCATCGTGGAATTGGAAAGACAACGGTGGCCCGCATCCTGGCCATGGCGCTGAACTGCCGCTCTTCGGACAAGCCGGCGGCCGAGCCCTGCGGGGTATGTGAGTCGTGCGTCGAGATTCGCGCCGGCAATTCCGTGGATGTCATTGAAATCGATGCGGCTACCAATCGCGGCATCGATGAAATTCGCGAGCTCCGCGAAGCCGCGCGCTATCGTCCGGCGCGGGACCGGTTCAAGATTTATATCCTCGATGAGGCCCATCAGATCACGGATGCCGCCTTCAACGCTCTCCTGAAAACCCTCGAGGAGCCGCCCGGTCACGTGATTTTCATGCTGGCGACCACCCAGCCCGCAGATATTCCCGAGACCATTCGCTCACGCTGCCAGCATTTCGGTTTCCGCGCCGTCGAGTTCGACCAGATCGCCGCGCAGCTGAGAGACCTGTGCGCGCGGGAGCAGGTCCTCGCCGATGAGGCCGCATTGGCCCTGGTGGCCGAGGCGGGCGACGGATCCATGCGGGATGCGCTGTCGATCCTTGACCAGGCCATCGCCTCGGCAGACGGCGGCCTGTCGGAGGCATCCGTACGGCAGTTGGTGGGAGTTGCATCCTCGGGCGCCCTCGAAGAGATCATGCAGGCGGTGGCCCGGGGTTCGGGCCAGGAGCTATTCGAGAAAGTCGATCGCCTGCTTACGGAAGGTCAGAATCCCGTACAGCTGGCGCGGCAGCTGGTCCGGTTTTTGCGCAACACCACGGTCGCCAAAGTCGCCGGGGCCGATTCCCGCCTGCTTCAGGTCTCTTCCGACGAGCGCGCCCGCATCGCCCGGATCGCGGAACTCTTCAGTGAGGAAGACCTGGCCCGTCACCTCGAAATCATGTTGCGAACCCACGGTGAGCTTGGGTATCGCGGGGAGCAGCGGTTTCGTCTCGAGCTGGGGCTTCTTAAGCTGGCCCACGCCCAGAGACTCGTTCCTCTCGAAGAGCTTTTGAGCGACTTCGAGGGGAATCGGGGTGCGGCCCAAGCGAAGCGTCCCCGGGCGCCGGAATCGAAGAAATCGGGGCCGCCGCCGGCGGCGCAGCCTTTGGTGTCGCCCTTTACCGCCGACTCGGTGCGCAAGGGAACACCGCGGTCGGAGCTCTCCGAAGAGCCCGGCGGAACCACGATTCGCTCCCGGCCGGCTCTGAACTCGATTCCGGTGGCAGGGGGAGCAGCCGCGCCCGCAGTGGCCGTGCGGTCGGTCCAAGCAGCCGATCCTGGTCCCGGCGCCGGCATCGAAGAAGTACGCGCCGCCGTCCTCCAAGCGCTCGCGCAATCGGAAAAGAAACTGCTCGCGTCCATGCTCGAGGCGGGGGAGTGGAAGCTCGAAGCGAGCCAGCTCACGATCTCGGTCGCGGCATCGTCATCGGTCGTCAAAATGTCGGTCGATGCCAACGCGACAAAAGCGATCACCGCGAGCGCCGGCGGAGTTCTGGGCCGTGCGGTCAAACTGCAGATTGTGCCGGGCGAAAATCCAGGAGCTTCCCCGATAAAGACCGCGCCCTCTTTCGCGAGCGGAACCAGCCGGGCGCGAGCCGAGCAGGAGCCGGTGGTTCGCCGTATGAAGGAGAAGTTCGGGGCGGAAATCAGAACGGTAATCGACTATCGAAACAGATAGGCAGGCATTGTTATGAGCGGATTCGATCTTCAGGAATTAATGTCGCAGGCCAAGCAGCAGTACGAGACTCTGCAGAAGAAAATGCAGGAGACCGTCGTCGAGGGGTCGGCCGGCGGCGGCACGGTGAGCGTGAAAATGGACGGCCGCAAGCAGGTGCTCAGCGTGAAAATTGACCCCGAGGCGGTCAAATCCGGAGATGTCGAAATGCTTCAGGACTTGGTCGCAGCGGCGTTCAATGCAGCCGGCAAAAACGTGGACGAAAGCATGCAATCGGCGATGGGCGGAATGCTCGGAGGCATGGGAATTCCGGGAATCTAATCCCGGCGTGGAGAACCCCGAACCGGAATGATACGATGACTCGACTCATCCATGTCTCGCTTCGCTGAACCGATGGCTCGTCTGATTGACGAGTTAAAAAGACTTCCCGGGGTGGGGGCGAAGTCTGCCCAGCGGCTGGCGTTTCATATCCTGCGGTCCAGTGACGAGGACGCGGCCCGGCTGGCGGCGGCAATTCAGGAGGTGAAAGCTAGCCTGCGCCTGTGCTCGGTGTGCAATAACATCACCGACATCGATCCCTGCGTTTACTGTTCGAGCCCAACTCGCAACCAGCGGCAGATTTGCGTGGTGGAAGAGCCTACCAACATCGCGGCGGTCGAAAGGGCCGGCCACTACCAGGGCGTCTATCACGTGCTCCACGGTTCGATCTCGCCCATTCACGGTGTGGGGCCGGAGCAGTTGCGAATTTCGAACCTGCTGAAGCGTGTCGAGGATGGCCAGGCCGAGGAGGTGATTCTAGCTACCAACCCCACGGTCGAGGGCGAGGCTACCGCCACCTATCTTTCAGGCCAGCTTCGTCGCGCCGGACTCAAAATCACCCGCATTGCCACCGGCATTCCTGCCGGCAGTGACATTGAATACGCCGACGAGATTACCGTGCTCAAAGCCATGGAAGGCCGTCGCGAACTTTAAAGAGCACCCCGAATCCCGCCCGGCGCGTGGAAATCCATCCCTTCCCCAAGCTATGATGTACGCCGTGCCCGCTCGGTAGCGGGGCTCTGCCTGAAGGCTCTCCTCGTGAGCGCCCTGCGTGTCTTCGCAGCGGGGACCGACCGGTCTACGAGGCCATGAAACCTTCGAGGAGAAGAATGTATGGTGCGCAAGTTGGTGGTGCTCGCTCTCCTCCTGGCGGCGCTGAACGGGGTTGCCCGCGCCCAGGCGGCGCGCCATGTCACATTTCACTACGCCTTTACCGTAAACGATGTTCCCCCGGGTGAACGGGTCCGCATCTGGTTTCCCGCCGCGCGCTCCGATGACTGGCAGGAGGTGCGTATCGTGTCGGCGCGAGGCGACCTTCCGCTCAAGAAAACCCGCGAGTCCCGCTTCGGAAACGAAATGTACTTTGCGGAGGCATCCAAGGCCAAAGGCGGCAGCCTGCACTTCGAAGTGGATTACGACGTTCTCCGGCACGAGCGCCTCACCCTCGGACGTATCCGCCCGCGGCTTGAAAACGCCTCGCTCGACAAGAAAGAACTCCAGCTTTTTCTCGGCCCGGACAAACTCGTCCCCGTCACCGGCAAGCCTGCGCAGCTGGCAGCGCAAGCCACCGCCGGGCGGGATTCGCAGTTGACCAAGGCGCGGGCGATTTACGATTACGTCATCGCCAACCTCGAGTACGACCCGGGCGGCTCGGCATCGGGCCGCGGCGACGCGCTTTACGCCAGCGATCAAAAGAAAGGCGATTCGGCCGATTTCCATTCGTTGTTCATCGCCATGGCGCGGTCGCAAGCTATTCCCGCGCGCTTTGAAATCGGCTTTCCCTTGCCTCCAGACACAGACTCCGGAGAAATTCCCGGATATCACTGCTGGGCCGAGTTCTTTAATCCACAGAACGGATGGATTCCCGTGGACCTCTCCCAGGCCGCAAGACATCCGGAAAAGAAGGACTATTTTTTCGGGGCCCTGGATTCGAACCGAATCCAGTTTTCTCTGGGCCGAGACTTGAAGCTGAATCCGCCCGTCTCGGGCGAGCCCTTGAATTACTTCGTATATCCCTATGTCGAAATCGGAGGCAAGGAATACGGAAAGGTGAGCCATGAGTTTTCATTCGCCGGCGCCGCGAATCTCCCGAATCATGTCTCGAAGGAATGAGCGGCTGAAAAGGATTGAGACCCCGGACGCAGAGGTGCGCGGCTGCTCGACAATGGGTTCAAGCGTGCGCCGCCCGGGCTTCGACCCCGACAACGCCCGCGGCCGGCGCCGACCGTTGGGCTAAACTGTTGCCTGATGCCCACCTTCGCCGCGGTCGATATAGGCTCGAATTCCGTCCGTTTGAAGATCTCCCGCCTGGTGGCGCATCATCTCGTCGAAATCCACGAAGACCGCGAAGTTACCCGCCTCGGGGAATCGGTTTTTCGAACCGGACTGCTCTCGCCGGAAGCCATCGCGCTGACGGTCAAAGTGTTAAGGCGTTTTCACCGCGCGGCCCAGCGGGCGGGAGCCGATGCCGTGCGCGTGGTTGCCACCAGCGCCCTGCGTGACGCGAGAAATTCGCAGGCATTTCTCGAGTGGGTGCGCTCGGCTACCGGATGGCGCGCCGAAATCATCTCCGGCCTCGAAGAGGCCCGGCTCATCCATCTCGGGCTGACCTCCAGCCTGCGGGTAAATTCTTCTCCGGTGTTGATGATCGATCTGGGTGGCGGCAGTTGCGAGTTGACGGTTTCGACTCAAGGGCACATTCGCGAAACCGTAAGCCTCCCTCTCGGAGCTGTGCGTCTGACCAACGATTTCCTGCATCATGACCCGCCCAGGAAGCATGAACTGCGGCAGCTGCGGGGGTTTATCGGCCGCGAAGCCGGCCGGTTCGCCAAGCGAATCACCGACGCGCGGCTGAAAATTGTGATTGCGACTTCAGGCACCGCGGAAGCTCTGGCGGCGGTCTGCCAGGCGATGTATCGCACCAAGAGCGGCCGGCCCATGACCGTCAGTCGCCTGCAGATGCGCCGCATGGCGAAGATGCTCGCCCGTTTGTCGCTCGAAGACAGAAGAAAGGTTCCCGGCATCGGCGTGCGCCGGGCGGAAATCGTCATCGCCGGGGCGGCCGTCTATTCCGAATTGCTGGATCGTTACCGGCTTGCGGGCTTTCGCTTTTCTCCACTGGGACTCCGCGACGGACTGCTTGCGCAAATGGCGGCCGACTACGATCATGCCACGCGGTCGGGACAACAGATCGAGTCCGAGCGGCGGGATTCGATCTTGGCCGCGGTTCAGCACTATCGCGTGGACCGCGAACACGCCGACCGCGTGCGCCAGTCGGCGTTGCAGCTGTTTTCCGATTTGCGCACCCTCCACCGCCTGCCGGCGGAATATCGAGAATGGCTGGGCGCGGCGGCGATGCTGTGCGAGGTAGGCGACTATATCAATCGCACCGGGCGCCATCGCCACGCCCACTACATCATCTCTCATTCCGAAATTCTGGGTTACACGCCGCAACAGCGAAAAATCATCGCCGCCATTGCACGCTATCTCGGCAAGTCGCGCCCTTCACCCGAAGATGCGCCCATCAAGACCCTTCCTCCTTCGGAGCAGAAACACATCGCGAAAGCCGCGCTGCTGCTCCGACTGGCGTGGGGACTGAACCTGGGGCGCAGCGGGGCGCTCAAAACCGTGAAGGTAAAGCTCGAGGACGCTTCCGTCGGCTTGACGTTGGTTCCCAAACGCCCCTTGAGCGTGGACCTGGAGCTGTGGGCGGTGGAACGGGAACGCGACTACTTCCGCGAGGTCTTTGGCTTGGACTTCGCCGCGGCCGTCAGCGCTGCGGCGTGAAGCTCTCGCGCAATCTTCGGGGTGAAGAACCAGTTCAGCATGGCGGCATGACGGACGGTCTCGACTCGAGCCACGGCTCCTTTCTTGAAGTCCACCAGCGCCTCCGATCCGGCTTTGACAATCAGGCGCGCCAGGAATTCCGTAATACTCGGGTTGTGTCCCACGGCCATGATGGCCTCGTACTTCGCGTACTTCTCGAGCACCCGCCGGAACTCGGCAAACGAGGCCTCGGGGCGAAGCGCGGACTCGAGCTGCAGCTTGCCCTCGTAGCCCAGTTCGTTACCGATCAACGATGCGGTCTGGGTGGCGCGCTTGAGCGGACTGGAGATGATGACGTCGGGTTGCGCATTCAGAGCGGCCAGCGCCCGGCCCACGAAACCGCACTGATCGATTCCGTCGGCATCAAGCGGGCGCTTCTCGTCCTTCTTGGGGTTGTTCAAGGGGGTTCCGGCGTTGGCGTGCCTGACGAGGTAGATGATCATGGGGATTTGATTGCCTTTCGCCGTCCGACCGCAGGCGGTTTCTCCTCAGGCGCGGGAGGGACGGGCGAGGTTTGTTTTCCCTCCGCGGCTGCCAGCAGAAAATCCTGGGCGTTGAAGCCGGGGAAGGGAGGCTTGCGTTTGCCGGCCGCCTTCCAGGCCCGAATATAGGAGCCGTCGCGCAAGAGGACGCGCGCCTTGACGGTGTCGGCGAGATAAGCTTCGAGAATTTCGTGCTTGAGCCGCCCGCGCAGCAAAGGGTCTTTCACCGGGAACATTACTTCAACCCGTTCATATAGGTTGCGCGGCATCCAATCGGCGCTGGCAAGATAAATCGACTCCTCGCCGCCGTTGGCGAAGTAGAAAATGCGGCTGTGTTCGAGGAAGCGCCCCACGATGCTGCGCACCCGGATGCGGTCGCTGACGCCGCGAATGCCGGGACGCAGTGCGCATACTCCGCGCACGATCAGGTCAATCTCCACTCCCGCCTGCGAGGCCCGGTAGAGCGCGGCGATGATGTTCTTATCGAGCAGGGCGTTCATCTTGGCGATGATGCGCGCCGGCCGGCCCAGCCGCGCGTGATCGCTCTCCCGCGCGATCAGGTCCAGACAATGCTCGGAGAGATTTACCGGAGCAACCGACAAGGGGGCATAGCTCGAATGCTCGGAGTAGGCGGTGAGAAACGAAAAAACGTCGTGCACGGCGCCCGTCATCTCCTGATCCGAGGTGAGCAGGCTCAGGTCGGTGTAGATGCGCGCCGTGGTGGCGTTGTAGTTTCCCGTGCCCAGATGCGCATACATGCGGGAAACTCCGTCCGGGTCTTTGCGAACCACCAGCGACAGTTTGCAATGCGTCTTCAAACCCACCAGCCCGTGAAAGACCTGGACTCCCGCATCTTCGAGGTCGCGGGCCCAGCGGATGTTCGAGGCTTCGTCGAAGCGCGCCTTTAATTCGACCACCGCAGTCACTTCTTTCTTGGCCGCCGCCTCGATCAGCGCCTGCACAATGGCGGAATTTTCGCTGGTTCGATACAGGGTCTGCTTGATCGAGAGCACATTCGGGTCTTCGGCCGCGGTTTCGATATAGGAAACCACCCCCTCGTAGGAATCGAAGGGATGGTGCAGCAGGATATCGTGCTGGCGGAGCTCTTCAAACAGGTCCTGAGATTTCGCGGTCAGGCGAAGTTCCCGGGGGACAAAGGGCCGGTACTTCAGATCGGGACGATCGGTTTGCTCGTAAATATTGAACAGGCGCGGCAAGTTCACCGGACCATCGACGGGGAACACCTGCCAGGGCTCGAGCCCGAAGTTGGTGCGCAATCGTTCGGTGATTTCCGGATCGGCCTCGGCTTCAATTTCAAGCCGCACCGCGTCGCCCTTGCGCCGGTTGTGCAGTTCCGTCCGCACCGACTCGAGAACGTTCCTGGATTCCTCTTCCGCCAGGTAAAGATTGCTGTTGCGGGTCACGCGAAACGCGGCCGAGGAAACGATGTCGTAGCCGTTGTACATGCGCGCGGCGTGGTGGGAAACCAGGTCGGCGAGGAAGATGAAGTCGATCGTTCCTTCCGAGGGCAGCCGCACCAGCCGCGGCAGGGCGCGCGGTACGGTGACCACCCCCGTGTAGGTCAGGGCTGAACGGCGGCGCCGGCGCAGCAAAAAAGCCACGCACAAGGCTTTGTTGATGACCCGCGGAAACGGATGCGCGGGATCGATGGTGACCGGGGTTAAGAGCAGGTCCAGTTCGCGCTCGCAATACTCCTCGACAAAAGCGCGGGCGTTTTCATCGAGCTCGCTTAACCCGAGTACGCGAATGCCCTTTTCCGAAAGCTGAGGGCGCAGCTGCTCATTCCAGCTCTGGTACTGCTCGTCGATGAACCCGTGCACCTCTTCGGAAATGGCGTCCCGTTCTTCGAGCAGCGTCATGCCGTCGGGGCCGGCTTCGGTGTAGCCGTCTTCAATCTGCTGCACCAGTCCGGCAATCCGCACTTCAAAGAATTCGTCGAGGTTGCTCGCGCTGATGGAAAGAAACTTGAGCCGTTCGAGCAGAGGGTTGTTTTCGTCCTGCGCTTCTTCGAGCACACGGCGATTGAACTGCAACCACGAAAGCTCGCGATTGATGTAGTAGCCCGGATTATCGACGGAGACGCGTGCCATGGCCTGGCTTGGAGGAGAATCGGGCGGCCCGCCGGCACGAATTCTCGGCTGACGGTCCGTCTTGAACCAGTATAAAACACCAATCTGCCCCCGAATCTCACTGGGGTTCCTGTTCGATCTCGATCTGCTTCCGTCTTCAAAATCCCATGTTCGGTCGCGCGCACGCCATGGCTTTTCGGGATTATCGGCTAAGGTGAAACTGCTCGAAGCGCCGGCCGTCGAGGCGGTCAGTGGCCGGAATCTAGATGCGCAATTTCCTCGGCGAACATGGGGTTAGCCGGGAACTGCTCCTCGAGCGACGCCAACAGCTGGCGTGCATGCTGCTTGTCATGCTCGCGGACGTAAGCAATGGCGAGAAGAATGTTCGCGAACGGCGCCAGATAGTGGCCGCGGTTGGCCACCAGCTTCAGCTCCTGAATTCCCTGCTGCTTGTCGCCCGAGACCCCGCCCATGTGCATCAGCCAGCGTATGGGCGCCGCCATGCTTCCGATAATGTACTTGCTGATGCCTCCGGCGATGTGAGCGTCGTAGCAGTCGGGATCCGCCGCCAATGTCTGCCCGGCCCACGTCGTCGATTCTTTGGTATAGCGGAGCGAAGCCACATTCCGCTTTTCAACCAGAGAGGCGTAATCGGCTTCCAAGCCATTGGTCAGCGTCATGGCAAACAGCGCATCTTTGTCGTGTGCATTCTTCGCCAACCGGGCACGGGCGGCGCTCTGGGCCTGGTCGATTTCGCGATCGAACTGCGCCCGAACCGCGGGGTCAGGCGTCAGTTTCGGGCGGTTCTCGAATTTCTTGTCATCTTCGAAGAATTGACCTTCGAGCACGCCCAGCCGGTGAAACTCCGAAAACAGCAGCCCGGCCGCGTTGAACGTCGGACCCAGCGGGTCGTCGGGATGGGTCTGCTCCCAGCTGGTGAAAATCGTGTGGGCGTGGTCGAAGTCGAGATTATAAAGGAGCTGAAAGCCGCGATCGAGCGCGGGCAGGGAAACACTGGAGGTCGCACCCCGGGCGAGCGGCGGCGGGAGCAACGCCAGCGCCAGTATCGTGAGTGGAATCGGCCCTTGCATTCGAGGTAAACCCGAATAAGTATAGATGCACTGGCCGCCAATGCTTTTGTCAATTCATGTAAAGGGCTGGTAAAGGTTCCGGGAGTGAAAACAGTTGCACGCGCTCGGGCGCCCGGGTTTGACCGGCTTATCCGCCTCTGCTAAGGTCAAACGTTTCGTTTGCGATCTCTCGGGCGGGGCCGGTTCTTGGCCCGAGGCCGGGGCGAAAGAAACCGGCTGTCCAGGAAAGAATCATGGGGACAGCCATATTCCGAGCGCGCGTTTCAGCAGCAAACAGAATCGAGCTCATCCGATGGCCATCAAATTCCGCGGAGTCGACTTCATCAAATTCGATACTCTGCTCAATGACGACGAGCGTCTGGTCCGCGACACCGCACGCAAATTCATCGAAGACAATCTCATTCCCATCATTGAAGAATGCAATCGCGCCGGGCGCTTTCCGCGCGAGTTGGTCAAGCCCATGGCCGATCTCGGCTTCTTCGGGGCCAGCCTGAAGGGTTACGGATGCGCAGGCATGTCGAATGTCGAATATGGACTGGTGATGCAGGAGCTCGAGCGCGGCGATTCCGGCCTGCGCTCGTTCACGAGCGTGCAGTCGGCGCTGGTGATGTATCCCATCTACGCCTTCGGCAGCAGCGAGCAGAAAAACACCTGGCTTCCGGCAATGCAGAAAGGGGAAAAGCTCGGCTGCTTCGGATTGACGGAGCCGGATTTCGGCTCGAACCCCGCGGGCATGAGAACTCGCGCGCGTAAATCTGGAAATGAGTACGTGCTCAACGGCGAAAAGATGTGGATTACCTCGGGATCGATCGCCGATGTGGCCGTGATCTGGGCAAAGGCGGAAGACGAGGACCACCAAGTCCGCGGATTCCTGGTCGAAACCGACCGCCCCGGCTTCCGCGCCGAAGACATTCATGGCAAATGGTCGCTGCGGGCATCGGTCACCTCTTCTCTCTCGCTTCAGGATGTGCGCGTGCCGGCCTCGAATCTGCTGCCGAAATCGGGCGGATTGAAATCTCCTCTGATGTGTCTGAATCAGGCGCGCTACGGGATTGCCTGGGGAGCGGTGGGCGCGGCCATGGCCTGCTACGA
>Ga0123355_10014023_pt1 | contig 12501 bp, 9 predicted proteins | sample TergutEmb28metaG_3_FD_89872 | JGI IMG/M metagenome (GOLD analysis project Ga0123355, IMG submission 89872) | Embiratermes neotenicus P1 segment gut microbial communities from Petit-Saut dam, French Guiana - Emb289 P1 | ecosystem: Host-associated > Arthropoda: Insects > Digestive system > Gut ...
TATGTGTCATAAACTTGTTGAGTTACTCTTTCATTTCTACTAGTATTTATAATTCTGTTCACCATACTTGTGAATATAATCAACTTCAAAACCGCTCCAATCATTTTGATACACCCGGTATAATACAGGCAAATAGATTTTTGACTTATCCACTAATGCAGGATGTGCCACATTCTTCTGACCTGGTGTTGTTTCTGAATGGAGTGGTCATTTTTTTATCCCACAGTGGAAGTCCCTCTGCAGTCCTACTTACATTAAAAACAGCAGAATTTAGTGTATCCACCTTGCAGCCCAGTTAGCACTGTTATAACTTTTAGGTGAGCACATATATTCCACTTGTGTTCTTCAGTGTGTATGTTTTACAGTAAAACCTGAAGGTTCCTGCATGTTTCTTTCATGTGAACTGCATGAGCCAGTGGAATGGACGGGAACTGATTTCCATTGTGGAGTAACACAACCTTCAAACTGACCTTAGAAGAATCAATGAAAAGCCTCCATTGCCCATAGGTGTGTTCAAGATGCAATTTTTCCATTACTTTCCATTACTTACAATTTTTCCATCACCATCCATTGAGTAATACATTGCTATGTTTGCCTCTTCCTATAAAGTGATACTATTACACCTTTCTCAAGAATATTCCACTGCTTAAGCCATGATCCAAGTAGTTAAGCCTTTGTTTTGTTGCTGTGATAAAATGTCAGCATGTTTAGCTAAACGGCTGAAAGGAAGCCTTTTCAGTTTCAGATACAGTTTGAGAAAATACTATTCTAGGGATTTAAGTGACTTAAGTAAGTAAAAATAAATGAACAGTTAAACAACCTTTGGCCCAGCTCCAAATTTTGGTTTTTGGCCATTCAACTGAGGTATCAACTGTTATCATCCAAACGGAGGGTGATATAAACATTTTATTCACACATTAGAGTTTGTAAAACTATTCTAAATGCAAATCTATCACAATTTTTTCAACGAGGAAATTGATGCCGACCAGTGTAATCATACCCAAATAACTCTCCCACGCTCTCCTCAGCTTACATGCATACCTGAATGTGTTTGGCACCTTTACCATCTCCTGCTGGTCCTCAGAGTATTCTACCTGTGCAGTTGCCAGGTTGATGAGTGCACGTTCGACTGGGTCCTTCTCTTCACGAAAAATGAACACGTAGGGTCGTCGAACCGCCTGGTCCAACATAAAAAACACTTAAAAGAATTCAATTGGTTTAAGTGTACACTTGGTTACTTACTTACTTACTTACTTACTACATGCAGTCCTTCTTGAGCAGCTAACCGGTTCTAAGCTAGTCAAGAAATTCCCCGCATTTTACGTGACCTGAAGATTCATTAATGCATTTACATGAGTCCACCACCTGTTCCTGTCTTGAGCCAGATCAATCCAGTCCATGCCCCTCATTCCACTTCCTGAAGATCCATCTTAGTATTATCCTTCCATCTATGTCTGGGTCTACCAAGTGGCCCCTTTCCTTCAGGTTTTTTCCACCAAAACCCTGCATGCATCTCTCCTCTCCTCCATACATGCTACATGCCCCGCTCATCTCATTATTCTCGATTTGATCACAGAATAATATTTGGTGAGGAGTATGGATTGGTAAGCTCCTCATTATGTAGTTTTCTCCACTCTCCTGTTACCTTGTCCCTCATAGTCCCAAATATTCTCTTCAGCACCCTATTCTCAAACACCCGCAGCCTACATTCCTCCCTCAATGTCAGTGACCAAGTTTCACATCCATACAAAACAACAGACAAAATTATAGTTCTGTATCTGCACAAGGTAAGGATGTCAACACTCTGCACATGTGCAGAACAGGGAGGAAAACACTCATGAACAGAACTGTAGGTCTTCATGCCAAGCTGTTGTTAAAAATGTCTGACCTAAAAGAAAACTGAAAATGCTGAATAGTTTTTTTTGTTTATAAAACCCTACAATATCAAATTTAATTAAGATCCAGTCTTCCATTATCATATGTACACAAATAGACAGCCCAGGAGGAATTCTAAGAGGCATGTGGCTGGGATGTCAATGCACATGAAACTGGAAAAACCGGATGAATTTAAATGATGATAACAGTAGAGGTAACCATGTTACTGCCTTGCATGCAACTCAAAGTCCATTATCATGTTCACAACAGCATGCAACTGGCCCTTAATCCTCAAGCAATGGTGAATATTACAGTCACTAAATTGTGACTTTGGAGCACGGATAAATATCACAGCCACATTTAAGGCACTGCCCAGCTATTCATACAATGAGATAAGCTGCAGTTCTTACCACCCATCTCTTCTTCCAACCATTTGTCTTCTGCTCCAGGATGTTGAGATAGCCCTTCCTGGCAACAACAGGGCTAATGCGAATCTCTTCCATCTCAGGGACATAAAGGACCAACTGCTCCCGGCAGGGAGATGAGATGCCTGTTGGTTGAGAGACTTGGGGAGCTGACTGACCATCACCAGCAGGTCCATTTGAGAATAAATACTGCTCTGGTAATACTGTTCGAGTCTTCTCTGGTGAACATAGTCTGAACATCACAGCACAGTAGTAAAAATCACACATTAAACAATATGCTTGAGTTTGAACAAATAAATGCAGGTATAGTACGCGTTAAGTTACAGTAAAAACCTTATTAATTTTATATGCCCAAGGCCAGTTTTTTAAAATTATTAAACAATTTTCAATCATACATCTTTCATCATGGATATTACCTGTTGAATTTTGAAACAGATGGTGATGGTATTAACACTGTGATGATCTAGTACTAAATACACGCAATTAGATAATGAAACCTATGGAGCACAGTCCTTGTTAAGAAGTTAATAGGTAACTAATTCATAGCACTAACCAACAAAATGCATGTACTTGTGCATTACATATTTATATTATATCACACCCAATATTCCTACATGTTTTGGTCCACAATGGATCATTATCAGGGAATGAAACCAAAGTAATCCTGCATGAAATCAAATTAGTTTCATTTTATATGGTATTACTTTGGTTTGACTCCCTGACGATGGTCCCTTGCCAACCGAAACATGTAGGAATATTTGGTGTGATATTAAAACTATCTAAGGAACAAGTTTGTGCATTTTGTTGGTTTGGTGTCATGAATTAGTTATCAATAATGCAAGGAATGAACAATGTAAAGTTAATAGGTACTCAGCTACTCCAGGAAGTCCCTGTATTCTACAGATCTGAATGGTTAACTACTGTATTCACAACATCCCACAGTAAACACTAATTCTATCAGTAAAATAAAGGAATGTAGTTTTCATAACAAGTATTTCAACTCTGCATAACTGAATTACAAATACCAACAAACAAAGTGTACAACTTGTATTTCAAGTGTCCCTTCAGCCATCTCTGTGTTATATTTTCTAATATACCAGAATTTCTTGTACTTGACTATAAAATTGAATAATTTTGTACATTCTGTAGCAGGCAACCACTGACAACTGAACACTGGCCTGGTCCTTCTTCCATGCATGTGGGATTTCCCTCAACGCCCCTACTCAATGCTTGCTCAAGGCAGCAGCTGTCACCCCATCCATATCTGTGTGAAGGTGCGGCAAGTTTCCTTCTTACCAGTACAGTTACAAAGACTGCAAAATAAGTTTGCTACTTTTTGACACAAGTATAATTTCAAATTATTGAAATTTTAATAGAGCTTAATTACTGTTCCACATTACAAATTAAATGACCTTTGAATTACATGTGTTAAAAGAAGAGTTTCGCTTAATGGCAGTTAATTACGAAGATTATGCAACAGTAATGGGAGATGAATAAAATATGAGTATAGAGCACTGGTGGAACGATACTGACAGGGGAAAACCTTAAAGCTGAAAGGTATTCTGGATGATAAATCTAAGGTTTTACTGCACATATACACACACACACACACACACACACTCTTTTTTGCACATAAAAATAAATGTGTGGTATCCCACCATTTAAAAAAAAAACAGCCTAATTAAGAAATGAAATTCTTAAAATAGTGAGGATTTTAATTCAGCTTACTAAGCTACATAAAAGGCAACATTCCACACTCTCCACTAGGCACAGGAGTTCAGTTACATGCTTATGTTGATTCATCTTCCCCTCTCCCAACTGATAAAAAGTTTGGTGGATCATATCACACAAAAGTCAGATGAAAAGCCTGCCCTTGAAGGGAATGAACCCCATGCAATCAAACTCCAGCCAGTCAATTTATTGACTAAGGTATAAAGATCCAACCAGAAAATAGCATCAACATTTTGAATGTGTGTGTGTGTGTGTGTGTGCACAGGTACACACGCACGCGCACACACACACACTCACTCACTCACTCCATCTCGCACGCACGCACGCGCGCGTGCGCGCACACACACACACACACACACAGACGCGCGCGCTTATTCTTGGAAATGCTGGATAGTTATCAAACAATTTTAAACATGCACTTTCATATTTAATATTACGCATTCTGGGCATTGTGCTTGTAATTATTTCCATACACCAAAACATTCACATAACCTGTATAAAATTATAAGTTACCCATAAACACAAATCCTCCTACACGTTCCAATCATAAATTGCCATCCTAAGGGAGATGTCAATACGAAGGTACATATAATACCAACATTTCAATTTATACAATATAATTAATATATTAATGTATTAATAGTATATGTTCCTTTGCATTGACATCTCCCTGTGGATAGCAATTAATGGCTGTAACATGTAGAGGGGTTTACATTTATGGATAACTTATACTTTTATACAATTATGTACATATTTTGGTGTGTATAAATGATGCAGTTACATTTTCATATAAATTTGTACTGCATACTGTAAGAACAGAACCAGTCCATATTTTATTTTTTGGTATAAACCATCAACATTCCAGTTCACGCAGCCATGTTCAAAGTGGAATTATTTTATACATTTTGAGAAAATGATAATAAAGGATATCTATGAATAAAACTTTGTACCAACGTGAACACCAAAACTACATGATTCCATAATGCTATATTTATGTGGCAGAATCAATATCTGTCTGACCCTGACAGCCCAGTCTAATAGAATATAATAAAGGATTCTTACTCTATAGATGAGCTGGAAATAAGACTAGCACTCATGTCTGTGGCCTCTTCACTTGGAGAAACGTCGTTGTGTTTTGTTATAGGCAAATCCTAGAATCACAACAGTATATTTCATTAGTACAAAGTCACCATTCAATCTGTTCGGTATGAGATTCCTTAAACATGCTTATGGCCAAAACATATCAGCATACTAGGTTTCACTTGGGTGGTCTAGATCTAGTGGCTGCTCATATGTTCATAAGAATTCTAAAATACTAGCCAATTTTTTGAGTAGTTGCCTCTACAGCCCACAATTCATTAACTCCACTTATCACATAGTGCTGTATTTAAATAACATTCCTGGAAGACAGTAATATCTTATTTTATATCTATTTTCTGCATGTCACACCATGCTGCAAGCTGCTAGATGTTTTACACATTCTTAGCCTACTTTTCCTCCTTCCTATGTTGTCTGTATGTCAGTATGTGTTTCCACAGCAACCTTCGAACAAGCCAAAGTTTCACAAAACTGTGTACAGACATCATGCCACTGTATCTCTTTAAAGTCATGCTTTAAAGTTCCTACAATCCAGAAATAACAATACAGAAGAGGCAAAAAACTTCTCAGATGGAAGCAGTGATAGCAACATCTGAGAGTCCTCAATGGTGCATGGTAATAGAGCTTTGGGTGAGATTCTTCCTCATAGAATGTAAAGAAACAACATAGTGGAATTGCTGTTATAAGCTTTTGGCTTCAGAGTGATTAATGATGAACTATTAGGGTTAGGCACGTGGAAGTTCATAAAAATATAAACTATAAACTCACATAATATATATAAAACAGCAAAACATTGCTTGTGCATAACCAATTATAATACAAAAATCATGTAAACTTTGAAGGCCATATATGACATATTTAATACAGACCTTTACATAAACAATTTTTTTATCAATGGTGTATCCTGGCCTACAATGTTATAAACAAGGTGACATTTTTATAAGTTTATTTCCTAAATACACTCAACTTCTTTGTAACATGAACTGGGTTCAGCAGAAACATTAATGCATGGGTGAAAGGGGGTGTCATACCATTTGGGAAAAACAACCATCCCAGAGGAACATAAATTGCTGTTACATGCCCATGTGCTGTGATAGCTGCTGGTGCCACATACTCCATGGAAAGAACTATCATAATACAACTGGACAGCTATAATGAGCCCATGGTAATATAGGGAGCTAATTCTGTGCCACACTGGATTTGAAACTTGTAGTTAATTTCTTCTTTAATGCAGCATTTCTTACCCAGTGTGCCATGACATTTGTAAATTAAACATGTTTCCACACAGGTAACAATCATTCACAAAGCTTTGTAATGGCAGTTAAAACTGGTACAGTCCTATTCTATTACTTCATAAGACAGTGCTGCTGTCTTAGTATTTTTTATACAGCATTCATCTCAGTTACATACTTCACTTCTTCAAGCATGGTTATTTTTAATTTTTTATGTTTTTACCATTAGCAACATGTTCAAAACAGATCAGGATTTTTAATTAATGGAGTTCAATTTACAGGTTTTATTACCAGCCAAATAATTCAATCAATTGTACATTGAACTTGGGAAGAATGAGTTTCTCATATTCAAGACATCTGACCATACTACCTTTCCCAGGCACTGGTACAAATATTGTAACGCAGGAAACACACTACATTGATTCTGGCAAGCTGAGAGCTTTGGGAAGTGCTACATCAACTACAGGGTAATGCTGTAAGTTTGAGGCCTTACCTTACTCAGTATTCTCCCCTGAATCAGTTTCACACACTTGAGTGTCAGCTCACTCTCCTTCTCAGTCATTTCCCATGGCTCATACACATCTTTGCTAGGGGACTTTAGCACCACAGGGCTGGCTCGACCCTCATTTGTTGCCTTGGCCACCATGTTGCACACCTCCTGCAAGCAAAAAATGCGTAAGTAGTTATGTACATCCACAGCCCTGAAACAAGAGATCATAATCATTTGTTCTTTGCACAAATTCATTTAACATTACAATCAGTAATATGTCTTTTGTTTGTTACAATGTTCTACTGGACTGTAGTAAAAAATGGAGACATCAACACCAACGCAGAGCTTTAAACTGGTGCATTGAACCTGGCTCCAGGGGAGAGGAGAAATGTCTATATACTAGCAATCACACAATGAGTCATTTGTGATGTCCCAGCATTTAGTACAGTAATAATTGTTCTGGGATATGAAGTGTACAACTATTACTGTAAATGTACTTTCACTATTATATGTAAAGTTCAGTTTATGAAACTAAAATCCCTTTTACATCCATCTCTTGCTCTGAAATGTAGAAAACCATCAAACAAAAACCATGCAGGAAGTAATATGACAAAAAAGTACAGAAATTTAAAGTTTCAATTTTAACAGATGAAGAGGGCAATATTATCCCATTAAATGTACATCCTTTTTGTCCAAATGAGAAAACAATGTCCCCCGGTGGGCAATAAAATTAAATGGTGTTCTGGCTGCAGCAAATGCTGGCATTTAATAGGCCATATGCTAAAGGTTCAGGAAACTGTACATTAAAACACTTGGAAATAACAAATAAAAAAAAGACTCATAATAAAATAAATAAATGCAATATTTTTATAAGCCCCACAAAACGGTTTGTAGGTTATTTAATCATGCAGTGTCACTTTGATTAACATGCATACAGTTATCTGCAAAGACAGAAAAGGGAAGCAGTCACAACCACTGTATGTACTACTATGGTGACTGGCATTAGGGACTAAAGAATATCATTAAAAAACCTCAATACTATGGCTAAGCACCAAAACAGCTACCTCTCAGACACTTTATGGTTAACTGAAAAAACAAATGTAATAACCTTACAAAGCAAATGTCTTAATTTCAGTTTCTCACCTTCTCTGACTTGGTAAAGTCACAACTTCGAGTTGTCTGTGTAGTTTTATCAATTCCTAACCGTTCCCGCAACAGTAACATGTGACGTACACGTTCCACTTCTTCCAGCCTTGTCAGTTTCTCGAGCTCCCACTGGTGATCAAAGATGAGGCTGTCACCACGAGGCCGCCACCCATGCAGATTCTCTTCACCACGTACATATGTTGAACTTGTGTCAAGAACACGACGCTGACGACGCTGAACACCTGTACTCAAGGAATATAATGCTTCTTAACACCTGTCTACCGTTTACCGTTCCATGCCATTTCCAAATTTAGTAAGTATGCAATGTGGCTGCGTCAGCAGCTGTTACTGAGTGTTAAATACTTACCACAACAGGAAAAGCATGAAATTAACATTATACCTTAAAGAATTTTTTATTTTATGAAATGTGCTATTTTTGGAAGAATTTTTGCAGTAAAATCACCTCCCAAATTTTAGTGAAGACACCTTCCACAATACTAAATTCTTTATCTAAAGCTATTTAAGTCAATCAGAGATGAAATATATGGACAGACATAACCTCATCTATATCATTCCCTTCACAAAAAACTGAAAAACACATTACTAACTCCATGACATAGATGCCTCAGCTCTATACAGTTATTTAGATATCCAACACCACTGTTGTTAGGAACTCTTAGCTTCAGCACTGCCATTTCAATAATCTGGTATTCAGTCTTACCCTCAGCCTAAACCAAGAGAAAGCATGAACATAGGAGTGGGGTGAGAGTCCCTTGGCACTGTAGCCTTTCATGCATTTACTGTTCCAGCCAGTGATAAGGGACAAGTGTGAAGCACTGGTAGATTGAAAGGTGCAGCATCATGGAAAGTAAGAGTATGAGAGTGAGGAAAGGCAGTGGAAAATGGCAGACGCCACTTATTTCTGGTGAACAAAAATGTACTACACATGATGTTAGAGTGAATTAAAACAACACAGAAGGGGAGTATGGATTTATTATCAAAGAGATGGCAAGCAGGGTATATATCAGAACTTTAAGTTGTACAAATACAGCAATACTACGGATATGGTAAAATATATACTTAAAGTTAACTTGAATTGGGAGACTAAAGATAAAAATTTGAAAAGAAGAGCATGTAAATGCCAACTGGGGTAATGCTACTGTAGAATAGGAATTGTGGAGATGTAAAACTGAGTGCACACATGACTAAGAATATCTCGGGATGGCTCTCTGCAACAACCAGGTGTTAAGCAAACGCAGACATACGTCACTGAGACTTAATTCTGTTAGATGATTCATTCATTGAATGATTGGTAGAAAGACAACTGGGAGGGACAAAGCTACCCCTTTAGCCACTTTACTCAACACAAATCCCATATGGACTACTCTGGCACTGTGACTGGGTCTCTGTAGTGACAAGCCAGTGACTTCAGTCAGACATGGTGAGGGATATCTAACAAGTGAACCATCTCTGCAAGTAGTGTTTGTTGTCTCTGTGTTACTACACACTGCTGTATGAACATTGTTACTTTTTTACATTCTCCTATCTATTGACAACACCAATTATTAACATCCTTGGGCCACAAATTATGCCAGGGGTTCAACAGCAAACAAGTCAATGTTCTGAGAACCATCTCCATCCTGATGATGATGAGGACAATGATGGTTCTCATGTTGGTTTTTTAAACCATTTAACCACCTGGTGCAGCCTGCAGCCAAAGAGTTTTATTTCATCTCTGTGAAACCTTTCAATTGCATACCAATTATTAACTTGCTTTTGAGTAACAGCTAATTTATAACAAAAATATAAAGATTAAACTACAAAGAACTATAATTTTGCCCATTAATTTGTGTGAGCATGAAACCTGGTCTCTCACATTGAAGGAAAAGCAGAGGCTGAGGGTGTTCAAGAATACAGTGCTAAGGAAGACATTTCAGATTAAGATGGATAAGGTAACAAACAGGACAGTGGAGAAGACTATAGAATGAGGAGCTTTATGAACTGCAGTCCTCATCAAATATCAGTTAGGTGATCAAAAATAATGAGATAAGTGGGACATGTAGCATGTATGGGGGAGAGAAAGAGGTGCATACAGGGTTTTGATGGGGAAAACCGAGGGAAAGAGACCACTTGAAAGACTGTGCCTTAGATGGAGAGATAATATTAAAATGGAACTCCTAGAAGTGGGATGATGGGCTGGACTGAATTGATGTGGCTCAGGATAGGGACAGGTGGTGGGGTCTAGTGAACTCAATAATGAACCTTCAGGTTCCATAAATGTGAGGAATTTCTTGACTATGTAAGAATCTGTTAGCTTCTCAACAAGGAATCAGTTCCATGGAGTTAGTTAGTTAGGTAGGTTGTTAGTTAATGTGCATCATTCAACTCAATATGCACTTGTCAATATTTAAATAGTCTCAAAGATCAAACCTCATCTTGCCCAATGTCTACATTATAAGTACAAGGCATATATTTGCAGTCCACACCACATGAATAAAATCTTATGTTTAGAAGAAGAAGAACTCTAGAATCTACCACAATTTAAATACAAAATTTTGTACTGATCAGGCCATCACTACTACACCACTTAATGAAAATACCACACTATCTTCATTACAGTCACTGAGCCCTACCAAATTGTGAACATAATATCAACATTCATATTATTTAGTAAGGACCCGGACCATGTGTACTGGAACACAGTGACACTTCATGTAGCATTATCATCATATCTACAGCACAGGCCACTGCATAATACATTAACAATCAAGCTGGGATCAGAACTATGCTAGTCACAGCCAGTGTGCTCAGAAACTGCTGCACAACCATATAACAATCAGTGAAGAGGGTCTCTTCATGTGAGATTTGAAGTTCTTATGGTGATATCTATGAAGACTACTAATTCATAATCCTTATTACAGGCTTCTGAATAATATATGTGTTTGCTTTTGACCCAATGTGAAACATTGTGCTTTGTATTTGAGAGTTACCTAGAGTGAATGTCAGCTGGTAAGACAACCACTGTAACTACCAAGGCTCTAAAAATTATTCCAAGACCTACAGCCAAAAACAGAAATTCGTTTGCTATGGCCTATATATCTTGTGCCAGTACATACTTCAGCATGTTGCTTTGCACAGGATACCCAGTCTGAACTCCACATTTTTAAAATCCTTCCTACAACATCAACACACATTACAACTATTCCATTCATCAGTAAATAATGGACTACTTGTTAGTTGAAAGAATGCAGTGAACTGTAGATGACATCTGGCAAAGCCACACTAACAAAGCAATGCAGATACAGTCACACAGAGTTTCCCACATCATACCAACTGCCTTTAAGACAGAAGGTAAATCAACATCATTGTCTTAACACAGTAATGTTTTGTTTTCAGACCTGGTATATGGGTAAAGAAGTCACAGCAGCCTGAAGGTTAAAGCTAGATTTGAATAATTATTTGAACAGGTAATAACCATAGCAGTCAACCTGACTTCAGATCCATTAATGCCACTGAATGTAATACATAAACTTTAGCACAGCAGTACGAAAATCACACTGGCTGGAAGTCTACTCACTATTGGTTGGGTGGACAGGGAACAAACCTGGACTACCTGCTTCCGATGCTCTCTTCAGTACTAGCTCATACACGCCAGACAAACGGTTTGCCTCTGCATTGCGATAGTTTCCAGAGAACAGATGTTTCAATGAGCGAGGACCTGTCCTTGCATCACGACCATAGATTATCATGCTGAGATCCTTTGTGATGATGGCTGGGCGTCCACAGTTTTCAAGCTGAAATACAAAGGATTCTGTACATTATTGTGGTCATATCTGGTATAATATACAAGGTTAAGTATTCAATGATATGTCAACTACCATTTTATTGTCATAGATAAATAATGTGTGTGTTAGCTTATACTGTCAGAATTCTGGTATCATACAACACTACAGACTTGGAAAAACATACGTATAATATACGCGGTCTGTCCAAAACGTTCGTGCAGTATGTTTATAAAAATGTTATTTTACAAATTTTAGGATACATCAATGTGGTAAAAATACTCCCCATTAGACACAATACATTTGTCCCACCTCCGTTTCCATTGCTGGAAGCACCCTTGGAATTCCTCTTCTCTTAAGCCCTTCAGCAGCAATGTCATTTCACTTTTATTCGTCGTCACATCCCCCAAATGCCGCCCCCGCAGCACCAATTTGCATTTGGGGAACAAGAAAAAATCGCAGGGGGCTAAATCCAGCGAGTAAGGGGCATGTTCGAGCATGGTGATGGAATTGCATGTCAAAAACTCATGCACGATTAATGCAGAGTGCACGGGGGCATTGTCGTGGTGGAGAATCCATCGCCTCCCCTCCCACAATTCTGGTAGCACACGACGCACACGATCTTTCAGATGCTTCAAAACCTCCACGTAGAAAGCTGTGTTGACAGTTTTACCCTCAGGTGCGAATTCATGGTGCACAATTCCATGGCAGTCAAAAAAAAA
>Ga0123355_10014024_pt1 | contig 12500 bp, 8 predicted proteins | sample TergutEmb28metaG_3_FD_89872 | JGI IMG/M metagenome (GOLD analysis project Ga0123355, IMG submission 89872) | Embiratermes neotenicus P1 segment gut microbial communities from Petit-Saut dam, French Guiana - Emb289 P1 | ecosystem: Host-associated > Arthropoda: Insects > Digestive system > Gut ...
AGTTGGACCAGTGTAATAACAAAGTCATGGCCTGATGATGGTCCTTGTGACCGAAACATGTAGCCAGGTATAATTACCAAACAAATAAAGGTGTGTTGATGGAAAGTTTTTTATATATATAAAAAGCCTAATAGTTGACTCCGTATTCCTCCAAATATAATTTACGTAAGCTAGAAACAGAAGAGAGCCTAATACGCTTCTTTGCGGTACACCTGACGTTACTGTAACTTCTTCAGATAGTTGCTCTCCCACCCTGAATCTCTGCGTGCCACTTAAAAGGAATTCCTTTATCCAAACCACTACTCTTTAATCCACAATTTCAGGAGAAAGAATTTGACACGAAAGTACATGTGGCTAAAGAGTGGTTATACTGTCGCTCAGGTGCTGGGATTGCGGGTGCGATTGTCTCTTGTGAGTGTTGTGTGTTGTCAAGTAGAGATTTCTGCTTCAGACTGATCACTTGTAGACAGGATTCCTACCGACTTTGGTGCGTCGTTGTGTGTGATTTAGAAACCTCGTGAATGGAGAAGCCCTGGCCCACTGGGGCTGTCACGGCTAAAGCAAACAAAACGATCTTTCCGATAAATCCATCACCCACTCATTTCCAATTACACGTTGATATGCATTATTTTCCACGCCGGTGAAACGTCAGTGGTGCCTTATGAACAATATATTGTGGAATGTTCATGACTGTAGGCGGCCAGGTTCAGTCACTTTGTACATGGCGTTTCATAATGTTCTCCGTGATTACAAATACAACAAGAAAAGCAAAGGAACTACCTTAATGGAATTGTTCACAGCCACAACGAAATTGAAAAATTTCTTTTTACAACTAGACATATTCTATATATGCACCACAGGTGACACGGATCACATCGATACGATATTCCAGTTCTTGCCACACACGCGTCAACATGGGTGCATCAATATTCTTCACTGCTGCAATTATCCATGCTTTTGAGTCGTTCTTTCAGCCTGTAAAGTTTTCGTAAATACACGTCCTACGGTTTTCCTATTAAAAATTGTTGTATTCGTGGAGTACATTATGAAACCCCCTGTATAATGGCGCAGAGATTGCTGGGAGAAGAACTTGCTGCGGGACAGCTGTATTGCGTGGGAAGTAACTAACATCTCGCCGGTTACTATAACTAGAGTTCTACTATACTAATCTCTGTTAACATCTCGCCGGACACGTGATCGGGTGACGTCACGTTTCTGAATGTTATTCCATTCCGTGCAGAAGAACACAGAGAGCTTGCAGTCGCCTTAGGGGAAGAAATGGGATTGTTTTGTATTGCTGTTGACTGGTGACACTGTGCTTTGGGGCAGTAGCGTGAATTGGAAAGGTCCGTGCTAACGGCATGAATTAATCAATGCGTATAATATCAAAAAGCCGGCAGCACTTCACTTCAGAAAATATCAGCTGGGCAGTTTGCATTTAGTTGTGGAACTGAGCATCTGGCATTAGTTTCAGTGTAATTACTGTAAGTACAGGTCAGTTACAACGAGTACAGTTTGTACAGTATTTTTACAGTAAATGTGCTGTGCTGTTGTGCAGCTGAACAAGTATCAGCAGCTTCTTTGTAATTAATGGAAGTACCGTTCATTTGCAGACTGTACAGTTTGTACAGTATTTTTACAGTAATTGTGCTGTGCTGTTGTGCAGCTGTACATGCAAAAGCAGCTTCTGTGTAATTACTGTAAGTATATTTCTGGCGCGTATTGTACAGTTTGCACAGTATTTGTACAGTAAATGTGCTGTACAGTCAGACGCTGAACGTGGTAGTCACTGTGTCTCTATGTAAGCAGCAATCAGCAGCAATATTATGATAGCTATTATTATTATAATTATTAACAACAATTTCGTTCTTACCCGGTGGACGTGGTTATTTTACATGTATGCAAAATATGAAATTAATTACTACTAAATTTAATTCGGGAGGGCTACATGAGAAGCATGTAGTGGCAACTTTTAATCTTGGAAACCATATCAGCGTTTGCTTTAAGACACAGGGAATCCAAGAAAAATTTGTTTCGAAATGGCCGGTGACAGGAACTTCCTAATACTGACTTCTAGCCAGGAGTTCTGCATCTAAAGTAAAAAGGAAAGCAATGCCCACACAGTACAATAAATACGCAAATGATAACAACACACACAAGACAACTACAAAAATACACACGGTCAACCAACAACAATTACACACAAGACACCTTAAAACTAGCAACAAATCACATGAGACAAATTAGAATACAGCATTTAGAATAGGTAAAAACACCCAACCAAGAGAGTATTGTGACAGTTTCTTGTAATGGTTCTTTTACAATCATTAATTCACTCACGCCTTCACCCCAGTCTTTCATTTCTCATCTCATACTACTCCTTAAAAACCTTTCACAAAAAGACTCGTCCCCTCTTCCCTATATTGAACTTCACTTCACCTTATTCCCCTTCACTTTGCTTCCTTCATTTCACTTCATTTCACTTCGCTACACTTCACATTGGATAACTTTGTACATCACTTTATACTTTTCACATCACTTTTGACTTTTCACTTCACTAGACTTCGCTTCTGTACAATTTCGATGATTTCCAGCACACTTTACTTCCTTTTAATTCAACTCAATTCTCACTTTCCTTACCCTCTTTGTAAAAGAGATTGTTTTGCAAAGTAAAATTCCGAACACTTCTGCCGGTAACTAGTTCCATTGTTGGATGGTCCCATTTAAAAATAATATTTCCCTCTATCCGTCCTTTGCCTCCTCCTCCTAATTTTCCTTTCATGATCTACCCTGCAACGATAGTGTGACCGTTGTAATCTGTCACCAATAGGCTTCCACGCGCGTTCCCCTGAGTACACTTTGAAGAGGGCACATACGCGTGATAACATTCTACGCGAAGCCAAACCTTCCCAGTTCGGACTGTTCATATGATGTGCAAAATTGCCCGCTTTCTTTTGCACCCTGTCTAAAGCACTTATGCGTGATAACTTTCTACGCGAAACCAAAGTTTCCCAGTTCGGAATGTTCGTGTTATGTGCAAATGTGGCCGCTTCCCTTGCACCCTGTCTAACACACTTAATTGTTCATCCTTGTACGGATCCAAACACGCGGCCGTATATTCAAGAATCGGACGTACAAGTGACATGTGGGCTAAGCTTTTGGTATTACAAATATTAACCGTATTATTAACTGTAATATCGTCGCATTTTCATGTTTCCCTTATGTTGTGTTTCTACATATCCTGTATATACAGCTACAGAACTTGAAATATATTAACTGTAATAGTGTCCCATATTCATATTTCCCTATTTTTCTATTGCTGTATATCCTGTATACACAGCTACAGAAATTGAAATATATTAACTCTATTATTAACTGTAATTATGTCTCATATTCATATTTCCCTATTGTCGTGTTGCTATATATCCTGTACACACTCATACAGACTTTGAAATATATTAACCCTTTGCTGTCCCTAAGGCTCCGAAGCGCTCAGAATTTAAATGTCCCCATGGCGGACTAAACGCTCTAAACGCTCTTTTCGTCCTCTTCCAAATCTATTGCGTTGTGTGAACGAAAGAGGAACTTCCTGTTGCCTGATGTGATGAAATCACTTAGTGAGCATATCTGTAGGTGTATAAACATGCTCCAAGCGTAAACATCGAAAAGGTCCAGGAGATTCATGTTGGAAAATTAGTGTTTTCCTGTGGGCTTAGACGAGGTTGAAATAATGGCATCTACATCTCGTCCCTCGCGTAAAAGAGCAGAAGACGCGGAAATTTTCCAAGTGTTAGAAGAAAGTACAGATAGTGATGTTACAATATTTTCATCTGAGAAAGATGAAAATGGTAATGAACCCGACAGTGACGAAGATGGACAACTGGATGACAATTCTGAAATAAATGAAGATGGAGGCAGTCATAGTAGCGGCCCAAAAACTCCTCGTCTGGAATGGACTAATACCCTAAATTTCAAGGAACTTGAAAAATACGAAAATGTATCAGGTCCTAAACATTCTTTAACAGTTGGCAGAAGTGAGAAATATTTTTTTTTATTAATTGTAACCAATGATTTTTACAACAAAGTTGCGGAAGAAACAAATAATTATGCAGCTTTATCAGAAAGAAAAGCGGCGACAGTGCATAACACCTGGGAAGACACAAATGCGGAAGAAATTGAAGCCTGTATTGGAATTCTGATTTATATGGGCCTTGTTGACCTACCAGAGATTGAGGATTATTTTGAAGGCGATTTCTGCGTCTGAACTAAACCGAGACAAGCCATTGCATATTTATTTCGACAAATTTTCAGCTCTAAAAATCTTATGAAAATGCTATTGGAACAAGAATCGTATAGCTGTGGCACTACAGGGGCAAATAGAAAAAAATTAGCCAACAAAATGTAGGAAACCAACTCTTTTGGATTTGGAATGGGCGAACCGGGAAAATGCAGCATGAAGATGTGACGGTGGTAGTGTAGCAAAACAAACGTGTTGTTCTCCTCCTTTCTACACATTCCGATCCCCGGAATGACGGTTCGGTCACAAAAAAAAAAAACAGGAAAAGGAAATGAAGAAATTTAAATTGCATGTTCTCAAGCCGCCATAAATTACACAAAACATGTGAGAGGTGTGGATGTAAGAGATCAGAAACGCGAGTACTGTGGTGTCTTCCGAACTTCAGAAAAATGGTGGAAATTTGTATTAAATTTTGTTCTAAATTTGTGTCTTATGAACTGTTTCATCTTATACGACCTGACAAATCATCCCACCACTACAGCACACAGAAACAGGCAACTGAACTTCTTGGTGCGTCAGCTGACTGGTACATTCACGTCTCGGAAGCGTACAGGCAGGAAGAGAACTTTGCCCAAAGGAACTGGATTCCCTAAACGTTTCCAAATATTACAAAAAGTATCAGGCCGTGGAAACGTGTGTGCTTTGTTTATAGACAAAAAGAAAAAAGCTCCGTCCGGAAGGGGTAAACAGACAACATATAAATGTAAGCAGTGTGACATTCCGTTGTGCCGTGTGGAGTTTGTTTGGATTACCACGAGCAGCGAAATGTGGAGGTGCAAACCTAGGCGAGTAGGTTATTACATGCATAAATTTATTACGAATAAGATAAAAAAGAATTATCATTCTGTCTTTTTTAGTTTCATTGTTATGATTTCTTTCCTGGAAGGCAGACCTGTTTATGGTGCAATACGTAAACTTAAATGCCCGCTGAAAAACGCTATTTTTCTACCCATGCAGTAGCCATTTAAATACGAGCGTCAAATGGTTAACTGTAATACTGTCCCATATTCATATTTCACTCATGTTCTGTCACTACATATCCTATATACACACCTACACACTATGAAATGTATATTGACAGTGCCCAACAAGAAGACCCACATTACCTTTCGTGACCATTGCATAACATACACGGCACGCTCTACAATAAACCGTCCTTCTGTGAAAGTTTTGAGTCGCAATTAAACCGTCCCGTATAAAACCTTTCGGATCTGCCCGCTGTCCTAATTTATCGATGTAATTTTTCGTATTCCCTTGAAGTTTAAAAAATTGGTTTATATTTCTTACATTTTATCCATTTTGGTTGCCTTCACAATATGTCGGGAAGTGACTATTAGAGTCAAATCTGTCTGTCCGTCCGCACAGAACTCCGTTCCCACTGGACCGATTTTCACGAAATTTGATATTTTAGCAATTTTCTAAATTCTGTCGAAAATATTCAAGTTCCATTAAACTCTGACCATAGTTCGTGTACTTTACATGACGAGGAATATACATTTCTCTTCCAATGTCGCTGAATTATTCTGAGAATGCGAAGTTTTTACACAAAAATTGCAGAGAAAATCTAAACATATTTTTACAGTAACTTTTTCCGAAAATAGTGCCGTTTATGAGATAATGTGGGAAAATATTGTACAGCCGGACAGCACACAGATGACAATATAGTATATGAATGCCCTCATAATGTGTATTGCTTATTGTTTTTCTAAGCGAAAGAGCTGGAGTGCAACAGGAGAAAGGAAAATATTTGGAACAGTTGCAATTCAGATAAAATGTTTGTTTGTATATGGTCTTCATGAAGACTGTAACATTCTGGACATCCACAACTTCAGGAGAAAGAATTTGACAAGATGTGACATGTGTCTAAGGCGTGGGTATACTGTCGCTCACTTGCTAGGATTGCGGGTGCGATCCCCGCCGGGGGCATCTACATCTGTCTCTTGAGAATGTTGTGTGTTGTTAGGTAGAGGTTTCTGCTTCAGGCTGATCACTTGCAGAGAGGAGTCCTGCCGACTGTGGTGCGTCGTTGTGTGTGATTTAGAAACCTCGTGAATAAAGAGGCCCTGACCCAATGGAGGCTGTCGCGGCCAAAACAAACAAAACGATCTTTCAGTTAAATCCAACACCCACTCATTTCCAATTACACGTTGTTATGAATTATTTTCCACGCCGGTGAAACGTCAATGGCGCCCTATAAACAATATAATGTGATGTGTTCGTGACTGTAGGCGGCAGGGCTCAGTCACTTTGTGCAGGGCGTTTCATAATGTTGTCCGTGATTACAAACACAACAAGAAAACCAAAGGAACTAACTTAGTGAAATTGTTCACCGCCACAGGAAAACTGAAAAACGTTATTTTTTAAACTATAGATGGTCTATGTGTGCAACACGTGTGACACGGAACACAACGATACAAAATCCAAGTTCTTGCCACATACGCGTCAACATAGGTGCATCGATATTCTTCACTCCTGCAATGATCTGTGCCTTTTGAGATGTTTCTTTTCTCTGTAAAACTTTCATATTTACTTGTCCTGCCGTTTTCCTATAATAGTTTTCTTAATCCCGGACTACATTATGAAACGACCTGTATAATAGCGCAGAGATAACAGGGAGAAACACTTGTTGCGTCAGCTGTATTGCATGGGAAGTAACTAACTTGTCGCCCGATGCCTGATACGGAACATGCCATGTAGCTCATCGTTGACTATAACTGGATTTCTACTGTATTGTTCTTTGTTATCATCTCGCCGGACACGTGATCGGATGACGTCACGTTTCTGAATGCTATCCATTCCGATGCAAGAGAACACAGAAAACTTGCAGTCGCCTTGGGGAAAGGAATGGGAGTGTTTTGTAGTGCTGTGGACTGATGACACTGTGCTTTGGGGCTGTAGCGTGATATTGAAAGTTCCGTGCTAACGACATGACTTAATGTATGCGTATTGATACACGTATAATATCAAACAGCCGGCAGCACTGCGCTTCAGAGAACATCAGCTGGAAAGTTTACGTTCTGTTGTGCAGCTGAGCATCTGGCATTAGCTTGTTTGTAATTACTGAGAGTACAGTTGATTTGCACTGTACACAGTTTGTAAAGTATTTGTACAGTAAATGTGTTGTGCTTTTTGCACCTGAAAATGTAGCAGCAATTTTGTGTAATTACTGCAAGTATAGGTCATTTGCAAACTGAACAATTTTTACAGTATTAGTAGAGTAAATGTGCTGTGCTGTTGTGCACCTGAACATGAAGCAGCAATTTTGTGTTCTTACTGCAAGTATTGGTCATTTGCAGACTGTACAGTTTGTACAGTATTTGTACATTAAATGTGCTGTGCTGTTGTGCTGCTGAACATGTAGCAGCAGCTTCTGTGTAATTACTGTAAGTACAGTTCAGGTGCAATCTCTACAGTTTGTACAGTATTTGTACAGTAAATGTGCTGTGCTGTTGTACAGTTGAACATGTAACATCAGCTTCTGTTTAATTATTCTAGGTACATTTCATATGCAGATTTTACACTTTGTACCATATTTGTACAGTAAATGTGCTGTACAGTGAGACACTGAATATGACAGCACTATGTCTTTCTGTAAGCAGCAATGAGCAGAATTATAATAATTATTATTTACTGAAGTTGGTTATTTACTCGGTGTTAGTGGTAATTTTACTTTTATACGAAACAAAAAATTGGCTTCTAATAAATTTAATTTGGGGGGGGGGCTACATGAGAAGCATGTAGTGGCAACTTGAGAATTTTGGGAACCAACTCAGCTTTTGCTTTTAGACACAGGAATACCAAGAAAAATCTGTGTCGAGATCACCGGTCGCATGACTTTCCGAATACTGACTTCTAGCCAGGATTTCGAAATCTAAAGTAAAAAAAGACAACAATACCCACATACTACAACAAATACACATAAGATAACAACACACACAAAACAACTGCAAAAATATACACGGCCACCCAACATCAATTACACACAAGACAACTTAAAATTAGCAACAAAACACACGATACGAATTGGAATACAACATGTACAAAATGTAAAAACACCCAAGCAAGACAGTACTGTGTACAGTTTCTTGTAATTGTTTCTTTTTACTCTCATCGATTCACTCACGCTTTCACCCAGTCCTTCACTTCTCATCACTTACTATTCCTAGAAATTTTTCCATAAAGCTACAGACTGTGAAATATATTAACTGTATTATTAACTGTAATATTGTCCCATATTCATATTTCCCACATGTTCTGTCACTACATATCCTGTATATACAGCTACACAATGTGAACTATATTAACTCCATTATTAACTGTAATATTGTCCCATATTCATATTTCCCTCATGTTCTGTCACTACATATCCTGTATATACAGCTACTGACTGCGAAATATATTAACTCTATTATTAACTGTAATATTGTCACATATTCATATTTCCCTCATGTTCTGTCACTACATATCCTGTATACACAGCTACAGAATTTGAAATAAATTAACTCTATAATTAACCTAATATTGTTCCATATTCATATTACCCTCATGTTCTGTCACTACATATCCTGTATATAGAGCTACAGAATGTGAAATATATTAACTCTATAATTAACCTAATATTGTTCCATATTCATATTGCCCTCATGTTCTGTCACTACATATCCTGTATATACAGCTACAGAATTTGAAATATATTAACTCTATAATTATCCGTAATATTGTTCCATATTCATATTTCCCACATATTCTGTTTCTAAATGTCCTGTACATACAGCTACATAATTTTAAATATATTAACTGTATTATTAACTGTAATATTGTCCCATATTCATATTTCCCACATATTCTGGCACTACATATCCTGTATATACAGCTACAGACTGTGAAATGTATTAACTGTATTATTAACTGTAATATTCTCCCATATTCATATTTCCCTCATGTTCTGTCACAATGTATCCTGTATACATTCATACACTCTTTGAATTATATTAAACCTTTGCCGTCCCTAACGCTCCCGTGCCGACCCAAACCCTCTAAACGCTCTTGTTGTCCTCTTCGTAATTCTGTTGCGTGTTGTGAACGAAACAGGAACTCTCTGTTGCCTGACGTGATGAAATCACTTAGTGAGCATGTGAAGTTGGGATGTTAGTCATTTCCTGTGGGCTCATTCGAGGTTGAAATAATGGCATACATCATGTGCCTCGCGTAAAGGAGTAGAAGACGCGGAAATTTTCCAAGTGTTATAAGAATATACAGTTAGTGATGTTACAATATTTTCATTTGAGAAAGGTGAAGATGGTAATGAAACCGACAGTGACGAATGTGGACAACTGGATGACAATTCTGAAACAAATCAAAATGGAGGCAATCGTACTAGCGACCCAAAAACTCCTCATCTGAAATGGACTAATACCCTTAATGTCAAGGAACTAGAAAAATACGAAAATGTATCAGGTCCTAAACATTATTTAACAGTTGGCAGCAGGAGAAATATTTTTTTTTGTTTACTTGTGACCAATGATTTTTACAACAAAGCTGCGGAAGAAACAAATAATTATGCAGCTTCATCAGAAAGAAAAGCGGTGACAGTGGATAACAACTGGAGAGGCACAAATACGGAAGATACCCAAGCCTATATTGGAATTCTGATTTATATGGGCCTTGTTTACCTACCAGAGTTTTAGGTTTATTTTCAAGGCGATTTCTCCATCTGACCTATAGTGAGATAATCCATGGCATAATTATTTCGACAATTTTTTTCAGCTCCACAAATTTTATGCAAATGCTATTGGAACAAGAAAAGTACAGCTTTGGCACTACAAGGGCAAATAGAAAAAATTTGCCAACATACTTTAGGAAGCCAATTGTCTTGGAATTGAAATTTTTGAACCAGGAAAATGCAGCAAGAAGTTGTTACGGCGGTAGTGTGGTAAGACAAACGTGTTGTTCTCCTCCTTTCTACAAATTCCGATCCCCTTACTGACGATTCGGTCACAAGAAAAACAGGAAAAGGCAATGAAGAAAGTGAAATTGCATGTCAAGCCGCGATAAGTTACACGAAACAAGTGTGAGTTGCGGATGTAGGCGATCAGAAACGCGAGTACTGTGGTGTCAGCCCATCATTGAAGAAAATGTTGGAAATTTGTATTACATTTTGTCCTAAATGTGTGTCTTGGGAACTGTTTCATTTTATACGACCTGACATATCATGCCCCCTCTACAGCACACAGAAACAGGCAACTGACCTTCAGAAGAAACTTCGTGCGTTAACTGACTGGTACATTCATGCCTCGCAAGCGTACAGGCAGGAAGAGAACTTTGCCTATAGGAACTGCATTCCCTAAACTTTTCCATACATTACAAAACTATCAGGCCGTTCAAACGTGTGTGCTTTGTGTACAGAGAAAAGGAAGAATGCTCCATCCGGAAAGGGCAAACAGACAACATATAAATGTAAGCAGTGTGACATTGTGGAGTGTTTTTGATTACCACGAGCAGCGAAATTTGGAGGTGCAAAATTAGACGAGTACGTTATTACATGCATAGATTTATAACGAATAAAATAAAAAAGAGTTATCTTTCTGTTTTTTAGTTTGATATGTTTTTTCCCTGTAGGGCAGACCTGTCTCTGGTGAAGTACATAAATTTAAATGGCCGCTGAAAAAACGCAGTCTTTCTGTCCATGCAGTAGTGATTTAAATAGGAGCGGCAAAGCTTAACTCTAATATTGTCCGATATTCATATTTCCCTCATGTTCTGTCACTACATATCCTATATACACTCCTACACACTATGAAATGTATATTGAGAGTGCGCAACAAGAAGACCCACAATATATTCCGTGACCATTGCATAATATACACGGCACGCTCTAAAATAAACTGTCCTTCTGTGAAAGTTTTGAGTCGCTTGCAATTAAACCGTCCCGTATAAACCCTCCTGGATCTGCTCGCTGTCCTCATTTATCAATGTCATTTTTCGTATTCCCTTCAAGTTTCAGAGCTTGTTTATATTTCTTACACTTTAACCATTTTGGTTGCGTTCACAAAATGTCGGAAAGCGACTATTAGAATCAAATCTGTCTATCCGTCCGCAAAGAACGCCATTCCCACTGGACGGAATTTCACGAAATTTGATATTTGAATATTCTTCGAAAATGTTGACAATATTCAAGTTCCATTAAACTCTGACCACAGTACGTGTACTCGTACTTTACATGAAGACCAATGTACTTTACATGAAGACCAATGTACTTTACATGAAGACCAATGTACATTTCCGAACCAATGTTGCTGAATTTTTCTGAGAACGAGACGTTTTTACACAAATTTTTAGGGAAAATCAAAACACCTTTTTTTACAATAGCTTTTTCCGAAAATACTGAAGTTTATGAGAATGTACGAAAATATTGTACAGCCTGACAGCACACAGATTACAATATAATACGGCGCATGCGCTTTGCATTCCGAATAATTACAGCAAGAATATAGAAATACTCTCAGAATGTAAACTGCTTATTGCTTTTCTAAGCAAAAGAAGTGGGGTTCAACAGGGAAGTGGAAAATATTTGGAACAGTTGCATGGCAGATAAACTGTTTTGGTTGGATGTGGTCTTCCGGAAGGCTGTATAATTCTGGACAGCCACAATTTCAGGAGAAATAATTTGACACGATATGACATGTGGCTAAGGCGTGGTTATACTTTCGCTCAGATGCTGGGATTGCGGGCGCGATCCCCGCCGGGGGGCATCTACATCTGTCTCATGTGATTGTTGTTTGTTGTCAGGTAGAGGTTTCTGCTTTAGACTGATCACTTGAAGACAGGAGTTATACCGACTGAGGTGCGTCGTTATGTGTAATTTAGAAACCTCGTGAATGAAGATGCCCTGGCCCACTGGGGGCTGTCACGGCAAATACAAACAAAACGATCTTTCAGTTAAATCCAACACCCACTCATTTCCAATTACACGTTCATATGAATTATTTTCCACGCCCGTGAAACGTCAATGGTGCCCTATAAATAATATATTGTGTGAGTGTAGGCGGCAGGGCTCAGTCACTTTGTGCAGGGCGTTTCGTAATGCTGTCCGTGATTACGAAGACTTACAAGAAGAACTACCTTAATGAAATTGTTCACAGACACAGGGGGGGGGGGGGGGAAAAATCAAAAAGGAAGTTTTTAGAGGGTGAACCCGGGGTAA